>JACCDV011095543.1_pt1 | contig 30964 bp, 12 predicted proteins | sample 7446131 | NCBI WGS metagenome assembly JACCDV01 (sample SAMN15323448, study PRJNA562643) | freshwater metagenome | isolation source: river surface water | place: USA:Blue River Watershed | collected 2017-08-17 | reverse complement strand
ATTTCTTTAAGTACTGACGACATCGGCGATGGATTGATTGATTTAAAGAAGCTTATTTAAATTTCTTAGATGTTTGTTTTTGGAGGAGAAAGGGAGGCAGTTTGATGGTAAGGGGTTATGTTTTGCTATCATTTGGTAGAAATGTTTGTATTCTTTCTACATTAGTTAATATTATAATGAAAATGATCAAACAGCTCAACTGGTCATGTAGAAAAAATCCCTGCTCTTCGTCTTTCGCCTGCCATGGAATTTCTCCAAACCCTCTTTGTACGAGGACAACTATATAAAATTCCTAGCTCTTCTTTCTTAGAGTTGTTTCACTTTTTGATTGTAGAGAATTAGTAATTTTTGATTTTTTTTCTAAGTTATCACAAATATACTTTTTGCATTTAGCTTTTCGTGAATTATTGCAATAATTTTTCATCATGCTTCCTCTTTGCCTATAAAAATTTTTATTCTTTTGATTTATTTAAGGCTTCTCTGTTCCTCAAGGAAATCCTTCTTTATCTCAGCACAAGAGACTTATTCTAAGCGATTTATGTTTATTTTCTTTAAGCAAGAAACCTTTAGTTTGCCACTTTGATATTTTTAATTTTTGTTGCTTAGGACTGATTTTTATCTCTCCATATTTTGGAACTAGTCGCACTATTGTTTCTTTCTATCTTAATGCGACTTGCCCTCATGCTGACACTTTTCTTATGCCTTTATATCAGTCTTTATCTTTACTATATACATTAGAGAGTACTCTTGATAGTTCCTGCTTCTCAATTACGCTGCGATTCCGAAATTAAATCATGCGATAGTACTTGTATTTGGCAATATCGATCATCTTCTGCTTTCTACTCGCATCAACTTACAGATATTTCAAATGATTATTCAGAGATAGAGAATTGGAAATCTAATTCTTTGTCTTTTCCCTCAGTCTGTTCATAGACGTATTGATTGATCCCCTCATCTCTTCTTCGTTAGCAACATCATTTTTATTTTTGTAAGCTGCACTCATATTCATTCTTTTTTAGTGTAACCGAGCTTTTAGTTTAGCATCGCTGCCCCATAAATTAATTTCTTCTTCCGTCATGAAGCCCAGTGACTTCCTTGATGTCTCGGAGTTGTTCCTCATGTTAATAATTTTATTTATCTATAATAGAAGACTGTTTAAAAGTGAATAATGATATGGCTAAGTGAATAATAAATCACATATTTTCATAAAGAAAGTTTTGCACAAGGTCCTCGTCATAGCCTGTGACCTCAATCGCAAACAGAATTTGCTCTTCTTGGAAACCCTGGCTCAATAGATTCCCAAACCAATAAGGTCTTTACAATGAATAATCTTTCTTTATCTTCTTCGAAAGCTACCTAGCCATGTCAATTTACTTCTACTCGATCCTTCTAAGCTGCTATTCGATTTGCTCCTGCTAGTATTTATTTTGGATTTACTTCAACTAAGACTTCTCAATTTGCTATAGGATATTCTCAGCCTATGATTTCTCAATCGCCTAGCTGATTTCTTTGTTTTCGAAGTCAAGTAGTTGCTCATTCAAATTTTCCTGTTGAACTTACACCGCATTAACATTTTACTACAATGCTAGATCGATCCCGTTTGTCCTTGAGAAAAAGTCACGGTGCCGTATTAAATTATAGTCGAACTCTTTTAGTTCGTAAGCTTTTGCAAAAATGGACTAGAACTCTCCATAAGGAGTATCTAAAAGTCCAAATGCCTCCTTTCCTTTCAGCTTAATTGAATTGTAATGTGAATAGCCGACATATGCAAGCCTAATAGGCTCAATCTTATGCTCGTTATCTTAGTGGAACGTCCTTAGTGGCTTTGATGATGTAGCATAAATTTCGATAGGCCTTCCATAGATCTCTGATAAAGCCTATATTTCCACATCGTCACCCCAAACTCCCGAACAGCTTTTTTATTTAATGTATTCTTAGAAGTTTTAAGTAACATAATTTTGAAAAAAAACTTCCTCATTTTTAATGTATTTCATGCAGAGCAATCTAATCTACAAATGATAATCTTAAGTTCCTATATTAGTGAATTTGTTACCATAGAGTTGATGTGAAATCGATCGAAATAGGCAGTTTCCGTCTCCCTCAGTATTATGAATGACATAGTCTTCTTTACTAAGCTATTCAATCATATGTTTTACTTTTATCTACAATATTTCTATGTCAGCACAAATGTACTTTTAGTTAGTTACGAAATGGTTAGAGCTTTCGTTTTTCTTTTCGATCTTGATTTTCCGATACCATAAGCCTTACTTCTCGCGCCGATGAGATCAATTTCATTCTTATTGTTTGGATCAATCCATCGATCATATTTGGGGTGGTAGTTGAAGTAGTGAACTTTGACTTGTTTTATTTTATTATCTGTTGGGTTGTACTATATATCGATAACCCTTGCTTCAAGCCATCCAGTGAAGGGATGGAAGGCATCGACTCGATTATTAATCTTTATCTCTTTGCCGTGCTACCATTGGGCCAGTATTCTATCGGAGTGAGTGCTGATGTATTAGTCAAATTTGGGAGACCATCCCGAGTAATGAATATAGACTTAGGGGCCCTTAATGAAAATGATCTAGCCATTGACCCATTTTTTCGTTGTGTCTCTGACGTCAACATTCTGTCCAAGGTGGAACTCTAAACCTTTATCCTCACCTTTCATCCTGATATTTAAACAAGAATCAAATATTATAATTAGCATATGCAATACAGTTACCAAACATAATTTTGCATCACATCAATTCAATTTGGGATCGTTCTGGTATGTTAAAATCAACCCCGTCAGTACACTGTAATTTATAGCCTCGATTGTCTTCTCTTTTTGGCTGCTACTGTAGATCTACATACGATCGTATGTCTATAGGATTTGTAAAATTTGTCGCTTCTTTTATTCACTTGTTGTCTTTGAAAGTGCTTGGTTGAGCTTCTGCAATTTTTAGTTGTATATTTCAAGCAAATGTTTTTATTTTTTAAGGGTCTTTGCTAAAACTGATTCTTTCTTTGATTATTGGAAACTCAATGCATCGATGCAATATTTTTGAAGTGTATCAATCTACAGCTTATACTTGACTTCTTTATTCTTTTTGTATAGTTTGGGATCAGAATCCTCAGCCCCAACAAAATAATAGAGGGAGTACAAAGCACCTCGTTCCTCAAAAGCTCGATTAAGCTCATCTACCACTTTGGTATCCACATATTTATGCGATCCCATCATATACCAGCCAATCAGGATAAACTCTTAGTAGTAATTCATGTTGTTCGTTCCCTTTCGCAATCTCAAATTTTAGTACTCGATCATATTTTTAATGAGCTAACTGACAGCAGTAGTGCCCACTCCTATTGGGGAAGTGAGGGATAACTTGTAAGTAAGTTCCTCTTGGAGAGCGTAGAGTAAGCCAAATGATACGCCTACGTTCCCGGGTAGGTTCTTGGTGTGGTAGGTAGTCATGCCTACAAGACTCATGGGATTTATGAGGATTTAATCCATCTTACAAATCTAAATATAATCAATCTAAAAAGAGCATGTCATAATCTATGCTAAATTGATTAACTCATAACCTATCAAAACGATCTTCTTTTTACAGGCTTCAATATTATTCGATTTTTCCTTTGGTCTCCAAAACTTTGAACTAAGCTTATTTCATTGGGAATTTTTGACTGCAGCTCTTCTATCTTCTACTGGGCCTCCACAATAACAGCTTACAAGTCGATCACTTTTTCTCGAAGCAACTCATTTTCTTCAATGACCTCACTGAATGCTTGACGCAGTTGATTGGTTTAACTTTAGCAGTTGCATTGATTATTGGAATGATTAGCAGTTGAAAGAATATTTTTGTTGTTTTAAGCAAAGAGGAAGCTGTTCCTTTGGTTTTCATTATTGGTGGAATTTCTTTTTGAATGAAGGTTTTTTGGATAGTAGTTAGTCATTAGTTCAATTATAAATGATATAGTATTTTTAGTCAAATATTAATCATATTATCCATCACAAAGGGATGTAATCATTTCTTTTTCCCTCTTCTCTGAAGAATATTTTTGAGCTCATCGTCTTAATCATCACTTTATATTGCTGATTTCGAAGAGATTATTTATCTTTTGGACGGGGGAGAAGTAATGGGAGATTTTGATCTGCTACTCTTATTTTCCTGCACCTTTGCCTGGTATTGCTAATTTGCTTTAGAGGACTATGCTTAAGGTATTTTCTTTATAGGTGATTGAGAGTAAAGCTCATTTTTAATACGCTTCTAACGGCTCGACTACTAAAATGACGGTTTTTTATAAATTTATTGCTTTTGCTCAATTTCAATACGCTTCGGCTATTTTTAAATTATTTTTTCAGGCATTTGGGGACTGGACTGCGCCTTGTCAATCCCCTTATAGCTGTTTCCATATTTTTCAGAAAAATTTTTGATGTTAGTCAAATTAGCGTCTTTATCTTCTTGAAGATGATTTTTTTCCTTATCTTTTTGGTCCTATTTGATGCTTATTTTATTTTTCAAAGAAGAAATATTGCTTTAATCTTTGTTCTCCTCACTCTTCTTGATGAAATTAAAAGATTTTATATCCTTTGAGGGGACAGGCTTGGATTACTTCGTTTATTTGAACTAAGGAGTTGTGAACTTAAAGTCAAGTTGCTTCTCAAAGATGCTACTAGCTATATTTTATTCCTCAAATGAGTTTTATTGGGCGAAAGAAATATTCTTCATATCACGCACTGTAAACTATTTTAACTTTTTCCCACCTAAATCTTCCTCAAATTAAATACTTTAAGCCTTTTTCCCGAAAAAAGGAACATCATTATGAGCTGGAATCTATTACTTAGGGGGTGAGTAATTATTTTTGTATGAATTCGGAGGCGGAATATTATTAGCATACGTTCTAGTTGCATGCTGTAAGAGAGTTTCTTGCAATTTTTAGTATTGGGCTTTATAAAACTAAAGCTATATTTTTAATCTCCTTATCTATGCATCTTTTTCTTAGATGATTTTGGATTATTGAGCACTTTATTGGGGCTAAAATCCCTGCTTGTTCATCTTCTCTTGTTTGGAACTGATAGATTAGACTTATGACTATTACTTTTATTATTCCATAATAACTTCCTGCTGAGAAAAGGAATATTCTTATGGTATTTTGTTGGTGTTTTATAGCTGAGAACTAATACTCCATCGGGCATTGTTAGGAAACTAGAAAATATATTGAGTATTCATCCTTGGATTTTCGAAGACAAACAGCAAGCCCGTACTTTCTCCTTGTAGGCTGAGTCTTTTTGTAATTTGAGGGTTAGTTAAATACTCCATGATTGCGATCCAAAAATTATTATACCTTTGAGCATTATTTCCTATGTTGCCTGCGACCCAGACTCCAAGAACAGGAGGAGGATTATTCTGCAGCTCTGGATCGTTTTTATCTAAGAGGATGAATTTGAAGCCGTTTGGCGAATTATTCAAACTTATATAACCGAATGCGATATCTTTATTAAAGTTCAGTTAGGTGGTTATCATTTTGAGGACTTAGTTAAATGTAAATGAGCACTTTTCTATCTTTATCTTTCGGATGGGAATGTTAACCTACATTAGAAGATGTCTACTTTGGGGAAGAATATTAGTTTTCCAATAGTTAGGCCTTATTTGCTATCGTCCATTATTATAAATATTCGAACGAGCCTGGCTATCGTCTTTGAAATTTATGATAATTATGAGTTTTTGGAGTTATGACTAAAAATGGCTCCGCTCCTTTCAGAGCATTTTCTAAGTTACTCCTTGATTCTGCGGTAGGTTTAGGAATCTCCTTCACCTTTGGTCAATGTGACTCCAACACAGAATACACCTTAGGTTTATTGCAAAGCACCTAAATCTTCTTAATCATGGTTTTTGAGTTCGACGAAGTTGTTGATGGGAAGATTTAGAGATTATGCGACAATAATTCCTTGAATATTTTTGCGTGTTCTTTACAATTTCTATTTGAGTTTGATAATAAGCTTGGAGTCTATTCTGAATTCGACATCTGGAGGGCGTAGAATATTTTCTTGGCTCTAAATCTGGGAAGATATACTTTGGATTAAATCTTAAATTGATTTTTCCATGAAGTTTGAGTATTCTATATGGACTTGCACAGAATAGTACTGCTTGTTAGTGTTGTAAAAAGCTCCTGCACCCACCCGCTCTTCCACTTCTTGCCAAGCCCTACCTGCATTCAAATATCAAATTAATATCAAATTAATATTATCGATTATATACTCATTCTAACACACATCTTCAAAAACAGCAATTATTCAATCCGTCAAATGGCCAAATAAAATTGGTGGATGCAAATTATTTCTTTCTTAGTTGAATGGAAGAAATTAAATTATTATCTAACAGAGGTTGATGCAAGTGAATAGTTCAGTCTCTAGATCTATCATTAACGACCCAGTTCTCAATAAAATTCAGAATATGAGATATGAGAAGCATCGCTAATCTCTTTAAAACCTAAAAATGAATCATTCCAGTTCAGTCTATATTAATCCAAATGATATTGCGAACAAGCTTGATCGATACAGAAAGAGTCGAGAAGAAATCAATCATAAGCTCTTCCCCAATGATGCCGAATATCTCAATTGCCTCCGAAGGATCCGAGAAATCAAGCAAGGTGGAGTTAAGCTTCCCAAAATCAGCCATGTCTTAAAAGAAAATAGTCGAGTGAAAGGAGAATAGTAAAGTAAAATCTTTTTCGAAAATAAAATATTACTTTCCAAATTTGACCATTTAGATGTTTAGCAATAAAACAAGAAGAAGTCGCTCAAGAAATTTATATCCGACTATGAGACCTATAGTAAACTGTCTCGAAAATTCAAAGACAAATCACACAATAACCAATCAATGCACCGTTTGAATTGCTGATTACTCTATGACATTATAAATATTATGTTTACCGCATAAAAAAGTAAGCTATTCTTCAATGATCCCAAGTTCGTTGAAATCAAATAGTGGAACATTGACGCTCAAGAGTCAGCCGTCAACAAAATATTTGCAGGCCAGCGTCAAGTGAAGAGATCAAAGGTATCGTATAATGTAATATAACATAATTAACAGTCAGAGTCCAATCCTTATCTGTTGCTCGACTTTTTACAAAGTAGAATGGGCGCATTTTAAGATCGTCTAGTTCACAACGTTGAAGAGTACATTTCAAGTAAACAAGATTATTTTCATAAAAATAACGAATCAAAGAAAAATACAATGAGGCAGAGGATCTATATAGTAAAGCCAATAGGAAGTTGAAAAAACTCATGTCTAATATACGTGCTTAGAACTTAGATCTCAATGACATTGAAGATGTAAACAATAATCTATAAAGGTTGAAGTAGAGGTTAATTAAATTCAAAGATTGTATGAAGAAAATCAATTTCTAAGGAGCATGAATGAATAAATTAAATTTCGAATATAGAAAAAGCAGGCGCAACTTGGCAATTATCGCAAATGATAGAATAAAAGATAGTGTATAATTACAGTATATTAATTAACCAGTTTCTTCAGATTCAATTTGGGTCTTTGTGAGGGAATAATAAGTCCTTGAAGATCTAATACAAATAAAAATAGATTCCTCTTTGACTAACTCCCTTCATTAAATTGGCAGTCAATCCTTTGTAGAATCCACATAAACCCTCCTATTTCCATGTTTTCCTTGCTAGATCATTGATTCCATTATATTTTTAACTATCGTTATTACTAATAAATTGGCTTTGCTGGATTCTTGTTCTGAGAGTTGTTATTGGGTAAGACATAAAAGCAGATATCATTTTACTCAATCCTCCACATATGAAGTGCTTTTCTCCTAAGGGTGAGGAAGGAATGTTGAAATACTAATACAAGATCTTGGAACCTTAATAAACATACATTTGAATGACACCTGTAAATGATAAAATTATGCTCAGTTCAAGACCTCTTAAAAATCCTTTCAGCCCATACTGAGAATTTATCTCTTTGACTTGCCTTTTGAAGTTATCTAGCTCGCTAATATCTTTATTTATATTTAAAAGCATTCGAGTTTTGATTACCCAAATTGGTTGAGTTATCAAAGTTGCCAAAATGCTTGCTTATATACTTGCTTTTGTGACTGCAGTCATCGTCTTGTCTCCCTTTTCTTCATAGTATTTTTTCTTGGTTTAATATCTGGTTTATGGAAGAACTACTCGTAGAAGAAGAAGGACATTGATGAGGTTTGGCACAATAGTGATATATAAAATCCTTTATATAACCCTTTGAATCCCTCGTCTTTGTATATCATTTTTAATGCGTTCTTGATTCCATTGTATTTGGGCACTAAGTTTTCCTTCGATGTTTTGCCATCATGACCTAATTGAAAGATGCACTTACTTTGGAAGCGTGTCTTAATTAAGTCGAGAGGATGCATAACTGCCGCAAAATATGACGCAAAAAAAGAGGCGGTTATATAGTTGATAGACAATATCTCATAATCATTGCTTCTCTTCATTTGAATGCTATTGATATTTATATTTTATTAACAACTAAATAAATGGATTTAAGGGATTTTTTGTCTTCGTAGTTTTTTTGAATTTGATGTAGTTGAGGCTTAAACTTATCATTTTCGTTTTCTTAATAAATTAGAATTTTATATTTTGTGTTGCATCATATTATTCTTGATTATTTAGTTTGTGACGTATTTCTTATAATAAAGGACTACGTCAATAAGCTACACCAATCAAGAACAATATTATAATTTTTACAATAAATATCTGAGGCTCTAAATCATAGACCAAAAGAGAATTGAAGTATAAAATCAAACATCGACAGTGACTCTCTTTTTTTTATTTCTTAATTTCTTCTTTTGGATCTTTTTCCCGTATTTTTAATATTTCTCTGCTTCTTTCTATTAATCAACCCCTCTCTTCTCCATCTTAAGCTTGAGTTCATCATTTGCAATCCTCACTTTGTCCTGGACCATTTCTTGGATGGCAAGAACTGAAGATTATATATCTCCCTGCCCTGGAGAATAAAGTTGCAATTTCTTACCAATCAGTGTTTATATCTTTTGAACCTATTCTATGTCATATTGTGTAATAAATGAAATAGATCTTCCTCCTTTTCCAGCTCTGGCGGTTCTACCCACACGATGGATATAATCCTTGGGGTTCATTGGCAGATCATAGTTTATTACAAGGTCAACTGATGGGATATCAAGTCCTCTTGAAGCAACATCTGTTGCTACTAATATGTTAGCGTCTCTTTGACGGAAGCGGGCAAGTGATCCCAGGCGTTTTGCTTGGCTCATTTGCCCATTTACAGTTACGGCCTTATGCCCAAGCTTTCTAAGCAGCAAACACACCTTATTTGCAGCAAGGCAAGTTAAAGTAAATATGATTATATCTTTCCCTATCTTTTGATCCATAAGATATGCTAGGTATACATCCTTCATTTTGGCTGGGAAAAACAGGTAGTCTTGTGAAAGCTGATCCACTGTCTGATACTTCGATGAAACAGCAATCCTTACTGGGTCTTTAAGAGCAGCTCTCTATAGTTTCTAGACCTTGTCTGTCATAGTCGCTGAGAAAAGGAGGGTTTGTCTTTTTTATGGCAAGGACTAAACAATTCTATCAATTTGCCCTGCGAAATCATCACTAAGAAGTTTATCTGCTTAATCCATTATAAGAGTTCGAATATTGCTATAAGTGAATGATTTCGTATTCTGCATATGATAGAGTATTTTTCCTGGAGTTCCAACCACAATATGCGGCCCAGCAGCCAAAGCTTTGACTTGACTCTTGACGTCCATTGAACCAATGATGACAGCAACTTTAAGACCTATTCTTGCTCCTAAAGCCTTGAGATGATCTGCGATCTGAACAACCAACTATCTAGCAGGGGCTAAGATGAGTCCATAATAGCTTGTCGGTCTTGATAAAAACAATTTTACTTGTCAAGTAGATGCTGAACTAAAGGAAGAGCGAATGCTAATGTTTTACCGCTTCCTGTCTCAGCAAGAGCAATGATATCTTTTCCAGAAAGGGAATAGGCCAATGATGCTGACTGTATTTTTGTTGGAGTAGCATAGTTCAAGCTCTTGCAGGCCAATTGAAGCTCTTCACAAAGGCGGGGATCTTAGAAAGATTTAACTTATTAAATTTGCGTTTATTGTTCCATCAACAATGATAATTGTATATTTGATTAGGTTATAGAATGTTATTAAACATCATTATTTGAGTTTTTACGACATTTGTTTTTAGATGAACTAGAGCTTTTTCTACTATTACAGCTATTTAGCCTACTTCTTGGCTTGAAGAAGCTAATGCTCTTTCTTCTTACGCTACTGTCGAGTTAACTCAATACAAGAAAAACCTGTCACTGTCAACTTTTTTGGGCCTGAACAGTATTTAGGAAGCTTGCCGATCCCATTCTGTATTTCATATGATCCTGGGCCAGGCTAAATATATGTAAATATACATTTTTATTTTTGTTTTTTGCGAATTTTTCTCCTTTTCCCATTTTTCCATAAGATAGGGATTATCTTCTTCTAACTTCATAAACGCCTGGTCCAACCTTTGTTCCGGTGATGCTTTTGCTAAAATCAGTACGGTCACTGTAGTAGTTGATTGGCCTCTGGGAGGTTGGCCTGGTTAAATTTTACTTTGGCTCATATGCTGAAGGAGCTGGATCCACAAATTAGGTGAGTTTTTTAAGCTTCAAAGCCATATGCCCTAAAGTTTTTTCAAAAGGCTTCTAAACATTATAAGTGCCGACACCAGGATTCTCAACAGGCTAAGGGCTGTACCTTTTCTATTTAGTAAAGGAAACTGTTTGATTCTTTATCAATTTGTCATTCTTATATTAGGCAGCACTGGGATTATTTTATACTGCAGTATCTTTTATTTCTGATCTTTTGGCTTTGAAATTAACAATATTCCTTGTGATACTTTTAGTCGTAATGGTATATTTGGGGTTGTATTTATTTGGACTTGGAAATTAGCTTTTATCCTTGCTAATTGGCACTTCAATAAATACCGCCATCGTTTTAGCTTTCGCATTTTGTTTCAATTAACCACTTATATTATAAAATTTGCCAGGCGATGCTCCAACAATATATTTTGGACGGTTCGAAGTGCCGATTGAAAATTTTGTTCCACCCATATTTCCTCCAATGCTGTATTTTGATACTGATGGATATCTACCTTATTAACCGTAAGGCAAAGGGCGCTCTCCAACACTAAAGGTTCTCTGTGTCCTTTCTTAAAACAAACATACCTATTGAAACTTTTCCTGTCGACTAATTTGGCGTTGTAATTATTTGGAGGAGGGACTGCTGTTGAATAATCTCTCTAGAAATAATATCCAAAGGTATAGTCTGGATATTTATGCTTAGGGGCATTGTATTGAGGTCGATAATCCAATGAGTTCCCATCATCAAATTTATTAGGATTTTATTTTGGATCATTTGCAGGGATGGAGTAGTGAGGTTATTCTATCTAAGTGATGAAATGGATACATGAGTTTTGTTATTATCAACAATTTTATAGCGATCTGGAGATGGATATTGCCTGTGATACTTTTACAGAAATGTATCTCTCTATTAATCCTTGCTTGAGGTCCATTGGGGAGGGTTAGTTTTATTGAGGCGCTTCGGGTCATGAGCACCAGGACCTGGCGCACAACGGTCTCCTTCGTCAAACCATGATTCTATTCTAATAATAGCTGCTACTTTTTATGGAAGTGCCGAAAAATTGAGGACCTGTTGGGTAGTTAGTTTGTTTTTACATATAATAAAGTTATAATAGTTAAACATGTAAATATTTTTCCCTTTCAATACATCGTCTTGGCTCAATGATCGATTTCTCTATTCTTTGTTTATTAATATTTTTCCTTTGAGAAAATACCATTAACAATAGTTTGTAAATCAAGATATATTGACTATATCTGTTGATGGAGAATGAATTAATAAGTCTAAGAAGGCTATAAAATTTATTTCGTAATAAAAAATTTAACTATAAAATTTAATATTGCCTTCGAATCGATGCTCCAATAATTTAAAAATGCTGTACATATGTCCAAAGCACCCTCGGAATAATCGAACCCAAGTTTTCTTTCTCTTTCGCCAAAAAAAATAAGCAAAAAATCCTTTGATAATTTAGCTGAATCATCTCACTTTGGAAATTTAACTTTTTCTCGCCATTTTAAAGAAGCTTAGTAAAAGAATAATAAATTGAAATCATGGATTGAAGGAATCGGTATAACAGTGGACGATACAGGCCATGTGATAATTGGCTAATGGAGGAATAATCAAATATAAGGAAAATATTTCATATTTAAGCCTAACTTAGTATAATAAACTGAATAGAACCAAATATTCTCAGCAATTTGTCAGTATGGCTTTATGAAGGGAGGAAAATTAGACAGTAACAATTATATCTATAATATCTCAGGCACATTGGCAAAGGGTGAATTTTCGTGCAATAAAATTATTGGAAAATGCTTCATTATTCATAGCAATAAATTATTTATTGCTAACCAACTTCAGAAAATAGATAAAATCGAATGCTAAGTCGTAAACTTTTCTGCAAAAGAAACTGAAAAAAAAGATTCAAATGACTCTAACGTGCTTAAAATACCTCAGATAGCCCAAATATCAAAACTAAAGGATAAAAGTACTTTTTAATCAGACAAATAATCATCAAAATTTGAACAAGTTGACTAAAATCTTTTTATCAAGCCAAACAAATTTTTATAAGACTTGGTGCTTGCGAATAAATCAAGATAAAATAGATAAATATCGATTATCAATATTAGTTAGTTGGAGTACTTTATTGGTTTTTTGGATGAGACTAAAAAATCTTAAAAATTAGAGGGAAAATAAACAGGAAACAAAAAAATGTTCAATGGTTTTGGGGTTATATTTAAAAACTAATGGCCTTCATCATATGGAACATTTCAAGAAGGGAAGTTACAAGGCTTAGGACGAACTTACTAAACAGAGATGAATTTTCTCGACGGCTACTTTATGAACGGGTAGCTTATGTAAGGATTTATAGTTGATTATTATGCTAATACTACTTCCTTTGGGCATCATAGCTCAATAGATCCTTAATTTGAGGGTGAGCCTAAGGACAAACAATGCTTTATTATTACCAATACATTTGACACTGTTTCTTTTGACTATATTGCAGAATACAGAAGGAACTTTCATCTTAAGTCTCTCAATTTCAATAACAGTTACTTTAACGCTCCTAAACTCATAAATCGTTCACCTTGGCCTTACCATATCATCTGTAAGCTTTATAAAAGAACACATATCTAAAAAATAATAAAATCCTTCCGTCCGACTCTTAGAGACGTTTAAATTTCATTAATTTAAAAGGCAGGTCAAAGCAGCGATAATCGGGTATAAAAATAATTAGTTCAATAGATAAAAGAATCCAAACAGTATGGAGAGAGCCGCTTTAAGTTATAAAAAGATAAGAACGCTTTAATTGCAAATTAAATAAACAAAAATTTATTAAATAAAGAGAAAGCTGAAATTCAAGATGTACAAATGCTGCCAACATATTACAAGTAATATATGAAAATACAAAAAAGGCAAAAACAGATTTTGTAATCAAATAAAGCTCAATAAACATAAAAAAAGAAGGCAAATAAAAGTCAATCCAAGCCAACAATAAGTATTTTTTAAGTGTAACATAAAACTCCACCACAAAAAACTCCACTTTTAAATCTCAATTTTAATAGAAAGGAAGAGAAAGATGACGCAGGTTTGAACTTAACTGATTTAGTTAACGAGTATCATCAGTGCTAAACAGCTAGAAAAAATGGGACAGGTAATACAACAAGAAATATTAATACTGATAGAAAAAGCCCAAGGGAAATTTATAGTAAAAGATAATTGATAAAGAAGGATTATGATCATTTTATGGGGAAAAAAGAAATTATACCAATCAAGTAATACCCAAATACTAGAAGAAAGGTAGATTTAGACTTAATATACCGGGAATATTTACATAAATGATCCAATAAAGAAAAATCAACTATCTATTTTATCTTTATTTAGCCATTTCAGCATAAATGAACTTTGACTTTCGATTTATTTCTAGTCCATCACCCATTTCGATCTTTTTTTTTGCTTTTTTATTGTTCTCAATACTTTTTGTTATAGGGCTGGCTTTTCTCCCTCAATTTTTTTCGTTTCCATCTTTTCTTGTGTCTTTTAACTCTTTTTAATAGCAACTTTGTTTTTTTAAAGGAGAGATTGAATAATTATATCTTCTTTCATACTTTCATCACTTTCTATATTAATAAATGACTTTTGAGGTTCAACCTACATAGATTAGGATTATGAGACTATCATTAATTTTCTTACTGTTTTATTAGCATTATTTATTGAAGAATGTTTTTATTCGGATGAAGGTTTCTTGGGAGTCATAAGCTGTTTTTCACTCACCTAGATTATCTGATCAAAATTCTTATTACGATATTTTTTGTTTGGAGATTGCTTTTTTTATGATGATAGAGCTACAATTTGTTTAAAGGGCATCACCTTATGGTAGAAGGCAATAATATCGACACTGTTAATATCTTTACTCTTATATATTGTGGACAGTTAGCCTTACTCATATCGATGAATCGTCCCACTTGTAATATTAGTTTGTGTCTCAAATATCGAGATTTAACTTCCTTAATGCTGAACTATGACCTTGCAGAGTATTTAATATTACTAATGCAATTTATCTTGATATAGTTGCATAACCTTATCAAGGATTTCTTTCACTTGTTATTAGTTGTAGCGCTAGCGAAGTCTACCGACACTAAATATTCTTCATGCTACATGAAATATCGGTTAAATTTCAGGATAGATGCAAATTGACTAATAATGTTTTACATTTGATTATAATAAGTACAAAGATAGAGTATACTACTTCTAGAAATATGAAAGAACAGCAATTGTCCTAATTGTTTATTATAGCTAGCAATCATCAAAATTATTTGTTTTTTATTTATTACGTATGTTCTTTTGTCTATTTTCTGTGTAATTGGAAGTTTAGCTGATTTTTTTGTTAAATCAGTTGATATATTATTATAGAAGTTTATCATCATGCAATAATCGCAAAAAGAGTATGTTAAATACAAAGTAATGGCGTATGTGTAGCGGCTATCACTCAACAAATAAATAAACTTTGAAACCAAGATAACATGGAAAAGAAGTACCTCTTTATTGAATTGAGATGTTAATAAGGTAGAAACAGATATAGTTACCCATCAGGATTGCTAATCCGTCTTCAATCAAATGCTATAACTTTAGCTCAACCTTGTCTCCAATCCCCTGGAAGCTAAATTTTAGCCCAAATTCGTACTGCTTGGAATAACATAGACCGAGTTCGCAATAACAGTAATATACAAAGGAAAAATAAAGAGTGGTGGATATGCCAAGTTCGATGCAGCAGATATCGTGAATAATAACTATTCAGGTAAAAAATAGATAATGAAAGATGAGAGAGTTCGGCTTAGTCTTATTCAATGTCCTGACCCATAGGCTTACCTGTAGATAGTCTTTAACTATGAAGTTATTGATGAGGCTTCTAGAAGCTTGTTCAATGAGCTAAGGTATCTCCATTAATATCTAGTATGCTAAATCCTATGGGGTTCGAACAAGATCTCTCTCAAATAGATTTTCAAGAGGATGATGAAAGAAAGAGATAGTCGTCGTAGATGGATGGGGAGTATTCTAACAGGGACAGCATGGCTGATAGGGTTTAGTAAAATGAGGGTCGAAGAAGTATAACTCAATAGAACTATGAAAATACTCAGCGATAAAGTGAAAAATAGAATGAGAGTTCTCCATTTAAAGAAAAATAGTATAATAAAATATATAATATCTTGGACAAATTCGAAAATATGTCACGTAGATTTCGCAGCAGCCAAAAGTCATTTTTTCAAGAGGACCAGAACTCAACAAAAAATTAAAGCCTTGAAGTATCATGTATTCCAAACGAGCAATAATAGAGACTGAAATCAAGAATCACCTAACTTTAAAGGTAGCTTCAAAACCGGGAAGAGCTGTTATCGGAATACTAAAGGGAACTCGACAAAAATAGGCGATACATAACATAGCTTGAAATAAAGGTAGAGTTGTTGCAATAGAAAGAGGAAAAATATGAGCCAGTCCCAATAGAATCGGATAAAGGCTTAAAAATATTGGCATAGAGCTAGAGCAAATATAGATTTTTATATGAGAAGACATTAAGCTAATTGTAGTAAATAAAAAACATGGCATTAGCAACAGACGCTAATTTCTCCAAACAAGATTTCAAGTTTAGCAAATTTGTTGACGAACTCAAGCAGATTGAGTAGGTCCCTGAGTTTAATAATGATCAAAACAGCAGCTCATAAAAGATTGAAGAGCTTTAACGATAAAATCTGGAGCTTCAGACTAAAATAGCCTCAATAAGCCATAATATTGCTCAAATATTCAATGCAGCCTATGATTATGGAGGAGCCAAGCTCCTGGATTATCTGCAGAGTTCTATCGGGCTTATTGAAAGCGAAAATTGATACTTTTTATAAAGTAAAAATTGTATAGTATAATGACTTAAAGTAAAACTATAAAAATTTGACGGTTTTTCATTATCCTTTCATTCTTTTGATAGTTTACTGGTATTTGGCTTCATCTTATTCCTCGTCGTAGAGAGAAAAAGACTTTTTCCTTTTGTTAGAGGTCTCTTCATCTGCTTTTTACTACTAGTGTGGCATAGGAAAATCAATTAATTAAGTAAAACCCTTCTCTTCATGTAGAATATTGAGGCCGTATTTGCTGTATTTATTGATTTGGTACATGAGGGAGATTAAAAATGATTATTATTCTTTCCTACAGATAGTTTCTTATAATATTTGATGGGTCCTTTTCTTTCTTTCCTATCTCTATGTATGATTTTATTTGCTTGGCTTTTCGCTAATTGTGGGCTATTTGAGGAAGCTAACAATTTCAGCTGGAGTATTTTCAGTTAAAGGGTGTTGTTTCAAAGATTTTATTAATTATACCTCAATGTTTGATGGGATGTTAATGCACTTTTTCATGCTTTTTTTCCTTTATTTCTCAATTTTGGCAATTTTGAGGAAGAACTTTTGAGCATGAGAGCGTATTTGTGAAGTATTTCTTGTTTATACGTCTGTTTAGATAAGTTTCCAATTTTTCCCATGGAGCATTAAAGCTAGAATAATGGCAAAACTTACCCGTAAGAAAGCGCTAATGCTCTTGGTGTGTCCACCTGCCACCCAGTTGCATTTCCTCCTGTGATTTTGAACTCAACTATTGCTACATTGATCCCTGTATAATGAATATTATGCTAAGTTAATTAGTTAGTACACTTTCAAATAGCATAATAATTATTTTTTTAACACCTCACTCAAATGCAAGTCCAAAACGGCACAACCAAAATCCGAAATTTGGAAGACGTCCGAATCGATGCATAGAAGATACAATATATTTTATACCCCTTCAAAGATGATTAAGCCTTATTATGAATGTTTTCAATTATGGGCGTAATATATATCAAGTCCTGCTTAGATAATAGATCATTGTCAGCAAGCGAGTATTTTTTTACTCAATGGCATTTATTATCATTTCCACCAAATTGCTAAACTATTGCTTTTATTTCTATATCTGAACTAACGTCTTAGTTTGACCTTCGTATCGAGCCGAGTCATTTTCATCAATCAAATTTTCACTCTATGAGGTACCAGTTTCCCTTAAGGCAGTTTTGTAAGCCAATTCAACGGCTTACAACTTTTAAGTATGTGACATGGCCCATAACCGTTCAACAGCTTCTTCGCAGTAATTATACTTTTCGAGGTAAAAGCCAAGCTAATACTATAATTTTATTATATGCTTTTTGGTCTTTAGAGTGATTTTAGAGTCGATGTAAGTCAAAGCATTCAAAAGAGAAGACTCTGCCTGAGGAAGACTACCAGTTTGTAGGTAAAACTCAGTTTAGTAAGCAAGGAGAGAAATGATATTTTAGGGGGTGGCAAGAAAAACGTTCTATTCACAAATCTTCTTTGCTTATAAGGCATATTTAAGAGATGAGGTTTGGTCACTACGACGAGTTATCCTTGAAAGGTCAAGCAAAATATCCATAAATTGCTTGCTTGAACGCCCAAAATGCTTCATACAAATCTCTTATGCTTTTTTAATCAATTTTATTGCTACAGCTGATAAATCAACCTGTTTACTCGAATTGGGCTTTTGCGATAGTTTAAAATAATAAAAGCCAGCCAAAGAGAGAAGTGAGATGAGGCTGGAATGCTAAAGCCCATAATTATACTAGATAAGATCAGTAGCCTTGCGCAGGGTTGAGGAAAAATCGGCTTCAGAAAACTCCGAATAGGCTTTCATCATAAGAAGGTATACTGGGAATAGTTTGGTGTATTGGTGAGGACATGTTTATTCAAACTCTTTGCATTTTTTAATGCATCCAATAAAATCCGATTAGTTGTAGAAGAAAGATGCTTAGTCATAAAGAAGCTGAAGAGATTTAGAAGTGGATTAGTGTTAGTTGGCAAGATGATAAACTTCTTTCTTCATTTTGAGGGCAGCCTCAGTTAGATGGTGTCTGCTCTCAAAATACTGGGGCAGCTTGCTATAAGATTCCATAATCTACAATTATGAAAAACCATATTATCTTATTAATGGCGAAGAAGTTGCCGAAAAAAACAAATCCTTTTTCCTTCTTCTTTACACCTTTTAAGATGGGTTGAGATAATACTAGGCAAATACTTTTTCGTCGATTTCCAAGATGACTCCAAAGTAATATTAAATGAAAGAAAATAATTGGCCTTTGACTGCTGTTAGAACTGGGCAATTAGATTGTTATAGTAGGCTCTGAATCGAAGGATCGCCCTTGAATACCAAATTAAAAAAGTTAGTTTAGTTTATTTAACCCTGTGCAGACCTGTAGATTTTCCTCAGCTGCTTGCAGTACAGGCAGTATTATAGAGCAGAAATGATTTCCTATTTGGGGCAGTTGCCATGAAGAGTCTTTGCAAGCTTTAATCCTTTTACATATCGCTCTAGTGACTCTATACTTGTAGAGGCGCCCTACTTATAGGCGATTTCCAAAAATGTCTTATCTATTGGCGATTAAAATATAATGTTATGATTCTTTTCAGCTGACCCAACTTTTATAATCTTTTTTAAATACTCCTTGAAGTTTTCCTCGTCTTTCTCAATATTTTTACCCCTAGTCTTCAGATAGATAAACAGGTAATCATTGATAGTTTTGAAAGTAAACCACTCCAGTTTATACCCCTCCTATGAGAGCACTCCTTTCTCATTTGTCCATTACTAGCTTTCATTGTTGCTGAGCTCAATTGATGTCTGTGTTTGACATTGGTCAAAAGCAATGCACGTCGCTCCTTTGTATTCGATATAGACAGCCAAAGGGACTCTTAAGCTGAAATTGTTGGAAGTTTTTAATTGTTTCATTATTAGTTTGAAGAGGTTTTGATATACTTTGAACTATCTCTTTAAATTTTTGATTCCTTCTTCATTGAAGAATATCTTCTGCTTTCCGTTGATTGTAATATTTTGAGTGCTTAGAACTGCTACTTTTAGCTGTATATTGCCTGCATCAACCAACTTAATATGGTTGGATTGCTCGGTGACAAGATATCTTTCTTCGTTATTGGCCTTGCTTTCGAGCCAGCTGGAAAAGCTCTCTATTGCTCTTTGCTTGAACACCTCCACTAAGCTTATCAGTTCTTTCTGCTTTTATAAACGATCTTCAAATTTCACAGACCTTTTCAGGCTCTCTCCTAAGAACCATTAGCATTCACTTCCAACAATCAATGTTTTCGAACTTTAAGGCTATCTTTCAGTCTTCTATAAAGTTTAGGAGTATTTTTCCTAAATATTTGAGCGGGCTGAGAGTGAGAACTCAGCCGAGTGTTTGCTTTTTTTAAGCTCAGGCTTCTATTAAACAATGGCGAGGGTTGGTATAATGATATGCTCTTGAGAAGGTTCATGTACTGTATAAAAATTGTTCTTTTGCCCTTCTGAAAATGGTTTTAAATCATTTAGTGTCTTTTACCTGGATGACCGATATTAAAATTGATCTTCTGAATCCGAATAGCTGTTTTCTTTGATGGGGGTTTGAGAGATGGAGGCTTATTAAACAGACTACTCAATAATCGGAGTGGCATGCAACATTATAACCTACTTTTGTGCAGGCTATTCTTTTTTTACTTGGTGCACCTTGAACGCATCCTAGATCTTTGTTGCCTTATTACTAGGCTCCTATTTAATTATCATTTAGAACTATGGGACTTAGTTTAGTTTTATATCATCGCTTTTCCCTTTCTTTAGAAATTGTTGGTCTTATATCCTATTTGATGATTATTTTGGACTACCTTACCTGAACTAAAACCCGTATTTATTGTTATCTAAGGTATAGCTCTTCCTGCTAACTGCACTCTATCTCCAAGGGGAAACCTTTAAGCTACTTCGACTGCTATAGCTTCCGTTACTGCTTTTAACTTCCTCCACGGGCTGATGGATGGATTAGAAATATTTTTGCATGTTGATCTGCTCATTCTTGAAGTACTCCTTCAAGTTTTGGAGAGAACTTACCCATTTTTGTTTGATAAATTGATTGTCGCAAGTAAACTGCCAAGTGACTAGTTCTTTGGTATTTTTTGGAGTGAAGTTATAGTCCTCATTTACTAAAGTCTTGCGGATGTCTTATCGTTCTAGCATATTCTTGGCGTCGAACTCGATGGAGAAATATGATGAGGATGGTTAAAAGCCATTGACGCGGTTAATATTGATGATTTCGATGGAGCACTTAGGCAACTAGTGGAATTGCTATAGAATCTTGAAATTATCCCCTGAATATCAGAATTGCTACCAGTAAAGGACTTGGGAACATTGGAGTAGTAGTAGAGGTGGCCAGCTCTAACAACTAGGAGCCTGCGGTTACTCGTTATTCCAGCTGCATTATAAAGACCATACTTCGACTATTCTTTGTCACTATGCTTGCCAGCTCGAATTTCTCAGGATCCCCTATTATCTTTCCAGACATTTTATTATTATTTACAGTGTGTCAGGCGTGTCAAGATCATGAGATTTTATTGAGGCTTAGCCTTGAAAATATATACTTTCTCTTCGTTAGGATAGGTTACCCTAAAGCTTTCCTGATCATAATTCAATTTTAATAAATTCTTGATTTCAGTCGGAACATAATATTTATCAATGAATGCAATAAATCTTCTATACTTAAATGCTTTAGACGGACTACCTGAGGCCTAAACAGCTGTACGGTTGAATAATATCTGTTATTTAATTGGGAATGCCACCCCTGAATAACTTATTGGATTTGAAATCTTCCTTGTGCACTACAAAAAAAAATATAAGAACTCTTTGTAAAAAATAGTCAATCTTCGCAAGGCCTCATTTCCTCAATCTTAGTATTAATAGCATAAAATAGACAAACTCTTTTTTACAGAAGCTCCTAGTCATTCAAAAATCCAAAGACAAATATACATGAAAATATACTCTCGCTTTGGCGATTCTTTCGATCATGGTGTTCCTCATAGGAGTTGCAAAAGATTCAAGATAAGTAAAATAAAATTTCTCAAATAACGCCATAAATGCAGTCAACACAACATCAGAAAAAACAAATTCTACAAGGAAACCAACATCAGCCAGCTAAAAAATTATTACACAGCCATTATCAATCCAAGGAAGCTACTCTTGATGGGCTGCTTTAGTAATAGTAGTATCCATTATATTGTGGGCCTATGGAATCAAGGTAGGAGTAATAGACAGGAACGTAGAAATATTAAAAAGGCGTTAGTTATAAATTAAAAGAAGCCTGAATAGATTGTTAATTCGACTATTTTCTAATAAAGATTGTTTTGAAGGTAATGGCGTTTCTAGGGTATTTAAGTCTTGAGCTTTGGGGGTCTCTCAAGGGATGGCATCCCAAATTCACTGCATCAATAGAGTTAGTGCAGCCGTCGCGTAGCGATTAGACTGAGCTCTGTTTAGCGTTTCCCTCCACACCTCTAAAAGTAGGACCAGCTTTAGCTGGCCCCTAATTACTATTTGTAAAATATATCTAAAGGAAGCTCAATAAATCATGAAGGAAGCTCAATAAATCATGCCGAGAATTTTATTAGTTTGAATCATATAAATCTTTTTAACTTTTATATTTCTATTGTAATTGTGTTTTCTATGTAACCAACTAAATCTTCCTTCAGCCTTCACTCTAAATCCAATAGTGTACTTAAAGAACAATCTATGAACTTGGGGCTTGTGGGCTGGCAAACATTCTTTAAGCCTAAAATGCAACGCAAATAAAATTCAAGTGTTTATAATGCCCAAGGAAGGCTTAAGGCGCTGAAAGAACTCGTTGATACATTGCAGGAGCAGTGTAAAATGGCCAGTGAGCTCAATAAAGTAGATCAAGTCGTATCTAGGATATCAAACTCGACATTTAGCTAGTAAGGGAGTAGTACGAAGGAAGGAAACTTCTTAATTTATAAAATTAGCTTCAATCGAAAATCAAATAGCTCAAGAAAAAAATTATTATCTCCAAAAGAACTGATTTATTGAAATATGAGTCACTCCAAAATATCATTGATGGCCTTCGCAAGAACCAAAAAGAAATAAAAGATAAAATAAACGGAATCGAATAGAAAGTAGATCGACTTTAGAATATTATGGGCCGTGATGAGCATTTACTCAGGGCACTATTAAGGCGTTGATAAATTGTAAATTTATCGTACTATTTGGTTTCAAATAAGGATATAAAACTATGTGATAATCAGATATATTTTTCGCTGCAAAGCTCTTTTCTCTAGTTTTATTCATAGCCATAAATCATGCTCTCTTACTCGTTGATATTCAGAATACTCTTAATCGATTTGTTCTCCTCCTTTCCCTTATCCTTCTTTCTATTCTTTATATTATTCGTCACGATTGCCGAGATATTGTTGCATTCCAAATTTATACTATTTATCAATAGATTCTGATTGAGAGACATTGATTTGGCAAATTAGTCTTATTACTTTTTGTGAATGTCGATGAACCACATGTCTTTAATTGCTTATTTCGCAGTTAACCTTTCCGATCTTTTTTTAAGCAATCTGTAGAGTAAATTTCTACAGGATTTGCCGTACTTAGATTAACAAGATGGAGGGATGGTGAATTCGCCCTTAATGATGTTGGCGATAGTCTAGCTATGATATTAGGATTCGAAGGGAGTCACTCCAGTCATCAGCTTATACATCGTCACACCTAATGCCCAAATGTCTACTTTCTAATCATACCCTCCACCTTCAAACATTTCAGGTGCTCGATAATAAGGGGTCCCTGTTAATGTTAGCATTTCTTTTTTTCTTCCTCTGTCCATTAATTTTTTACTAATTCCAAAATCTATTATCTTGATGCTGCATTTTTCTTTGTTGTAGAGTATATTTTCGGGTTTAATATCACGATGGCATATTTTCTGCTCATGAATGAACTATAGAGTGGACAAGATTTGATAGATGATTTCTTTTAAAAACTAAATAAGGAACTGAATACCTGTTAAGATTTGATTTCAATGTGTAATAAATCGGGATAGGGGAGGTAATCCATGACTAGATGACAGGTCTCGGCTTTCATCTCAAAGAATAAGGCCTTATAGCCAAGAATATGCTCATGCTTAATTTCTTTGATATCGATGAAATTCTTCTTGAGGAAGAGGAGATGCTCTCGGTCAAGCTGGAATGTCTTGACTGCATACTTTACTTGCGTTGATTTTTAAAAGCAGGTTCTCACAACTCCATGGGCTCCTTCTCCAATTTTCTCTCCCAAAGTAAATTTATCATTGAAAAGCGAGTGATATCTTTATTACTAATCTGAGTTTTAGCAGCTCCACGTCCTCGAGACAGCCATCTATTTATCTATGAATGCTGCACTTTCTCTTCGACTTCGCGTTTTTTACATCTTTTGCTACACCTGGAGAGTAGTTTTGTGGATAACTGCCAGGTTTGAAAGGGAGGACCGTATGTTGGCCATCCTCTCTTTTCTCTGAGCTAACTTCTAGCTTGCATTCATTTGCATAAGTTAAATGAGATTAAATAAATTAAGAAAAGTACAAACAGTTTCATATTATATTGTGCCGGCAAGCTTTAAGCTATCGTTATTTCAAATAACGTATCTACAACAACTATAGAGTTTTTCAAGTATTTTTTATTGATAATAGCATATTTAATTGCAAAAAATATTATATGAACAATTTTTCAATTGTTCTAAGGTTAACAATAGATTTTCGATGATTGTTTTGATGACTATTCTTTTATTGCCTACTTTGATTGAATTTTCTTCTTTGCCTAAGGAATTACTGATGTTTGGCGATTTTCGGAAAAGATCCTCTTCCTTTTTGATTTAGAGGCTGAGTGGATTTGTTTTTGAGTTGATGGTTAATTGTGAGAAAATAGGCTGGTTCTTTTTTTGGTTGATTCAGTGTGCAAGCGACGACGCGTTTGCGACTAATTAGATAGTGTTTTAATAGGATTTTGTAAGCTTGTTTGTTTTGTTTGCATCAATTCTCGAAATAGGTTCAGTCTTTTAGTATTTGGCTATACTTTTGTATCCTTTAACTAATCCATAAATCCATTAGATTTGAGTTTTTATGGATCTTCATTTATTATAGGCTATTAATTAAGCATTTTTTGCTAAAACTTCTCTTAAGATGGAATTTTCACTTATTTTTTCTCATCTTTGCAGCATTAGTTTTTATGAACTACATTTGGAGTTACTTCAGTAAATAAATATTTTCTTGTTGGTTTCTTTTTTGTGCTTTCTTTACCTTGTCTTTCCATTTAATTCACCATCTTGCTCATAATAAATATTCTCGTCTTTCTGTTTTTCATAGTACTTGCCTAATATATTAATAAAATAAAAAAAGAAGCGGAGTAAGTGCTTATTGACACAATAAGAAAAATATAAATTGATCAAATGATATTTTTGCGGATAGTCTGTAGTTTTTACGATTGCTATATCTTCATACTCTTTTTTTATCTATTGGCCGGAATATTCTCTTTTTCAGCAGTTTTGCACTACTTTGTCTTAGACCTTATCTTCTTTTCCTGGCTAAACTTCACCTCATTGATTTTACTACGATAATCATACAATTACAGTTTTATTGCTGACGAGGAATGCTCGTTTTTTATTATTTACCTTTGAGTCTTATAAAGTTTCTTCAAAAGATTTTTTTACTACTGCTCGTATTTGGCGATCCTGTCCTTTTATCTCTCGATCATCTTGCGATAGGCTTTTACTTTTTTCTACTTTTATTTTACCAACTCGTCAACAACCGCACTGCTTTTTTATTGGCGACTATTTAATTGTTTTTAAAGTTCGATGGATGAATTTTTAGCCTCTTGCTCTAAATAAAACAGGAAATACAGTATCTTTAATATGCATTTATAAACTGCTTAAGCTCCCCTTGAGCTTGTGTAATATTGATGTGAAGATAATCAGCGATTTCTTGCAGATTATTGGCATTCTGGTATGAGGTGTCTATTTGCTATTTGAGCTTAATGTTCTCCATTATAGTGGTTTATATTTGCCGTGACATCTTCACCATCTGGTAGCTCTTCTTCTCTCCCCTACCCACATGACTGCTTATCATTATCAGAATATGATTGTAGATACTATTCAGATAATTGATATCTTTCAGCAGATTCCACTTTGGGTATGTTGCCTATTTTGGGTTTAGTGGGTAAATCTTCGTCTCAGCTCCATCTTAGCTGAACTGCTTTACTTAGGATCCAAGGTTAATCTATTAAAATTTGTTGCTCATGCCGATCGCAGTTTATTGCTGCTTTTTACTTGTAGTCCTGTTGCTATCCATCCCAATTTTAAGCTATTTTATTGGTTTTTATGAAGTCATTATTCTGCTTTTGATTGATTTTATTCTTATAAATTATTAATGGGTAAAATAAATAAATGAAGGAATATACTTTATCAACAATCTTCATTTTTTATGCTTTTTATATTCTAGCTTATTATTATAGTTGTTGAATGGAATAAAGCATAGCTGCTGAACCAGAAATCAATATTTACAAATATCTCAAATACACTGGAATTGTTGCTTGCGCCATTACCCTTTCTAATCCCATTGAACTCGTCAAAACTAGGCTTCAAGTCAGTCAATAAATGCTCTTAAATAAAACCATCACCTAGCCTTATACCAAAGTCACAAGCACTTTTAAAAGAGTTGTCAAGGAATAAGGATTTAAAGGATTATTCAAAGGCGTCCATTATTTTTTACTAAGGACTTTGCCATCAAATATGGGAGTTTTCACAATAAAATAGCTAATCCATAGAAGCTTGAGTAAATATATAAAGAATAGTAAACCGGACAGTTATTTAAGCAAGCAGCTTCAAAAACATTTTATGTTTGTGAACGGAGCAATCGGAAGCATTGCCGGCTTTGCTATTCAAATATCAATTTATCCTTTCGACTACTTTAGAATAATGCTTTCCAACGAAGTTAAAGCCCATCCAGGCTATGGCCTAGTCAAATGCATTAAAGAAGCCATCCTCCATCGGGGATTTAGAGGAATATTTAATGGAGTTATGATTAACCTTGTCTATATGACTGGGGCAAGAGGAATATACTTTGCTGTTTACGATTCATACAAATTCAGTTTAACTCAAGAAGTATTTAAAATTCTCCTCTCTTACGTAAGCCTGGTTACTGCCCTATTCATTTGCTATCCAATAGATTCAATTAGAAAAAGAGTTATAATGTCCAAAAATAGGCACAAGAACGTCAGATCACTATTCAAAGTACTGTGGAATGAAGGAAAATTAATGTAACTATACAATGGATGGAGGGTGGTAACACTTCAAGCTAGTGCTTTTTGCGTCCTCTACTATCTATACGATATTATGTTCACGTAAATATTTAGATCCAACCAGAAAAGTAAATGATACTGTAATAATAAAAAATATCCATCTCTGCTCAATATTGGCCACTCTGTTATATGAATAAAGGATAATGATGCTTCTTCTTTAATCATTTGCGTAGCCGTTCCTCCATTATTTTTATATTCTTTTGATGCTTGGCCTTTAGTTTGGTAATAACCTCATCTCCGTCAATGCGATCCCCTCTAACTCCAGGCAAATCATAGTCGTCATCATTATTATTTTATTGCAGATTTCTACCGTTGAGCGGGCAACTTGTGATCTCATAAATTGTAATTTTGGAATTTTACCGATCGAAAGCGATATCAAAATTATTCATCCATATGGATCCTAGAATAGAAAATGGGAAATTATATGCTTCTCGACTTATTAAGGCTAAAGCCCAGATGCTATTCCCCATATTCCAGAAATAATTTGATAGTGGCGTTTCCAAATTTCTGCCTCCAATTTCGAAGCTGATAAATTGACCTTTGAAAAATTATGCATGATTTTTTATTTTATAGACTGACTCAAAGAATTAGTAAGAGTTTTCTATGGAGCAATCAGTTGATTTTGAGCATAGATTATTGACGATAGCTGCAATCCTATTAATCATCTGAGTTGGTAAGATGATAAAATCAGTTCCAGAGTCTAAAATAACTCCCAAATCCCCAAAGCTATCAGTTTATGAGCGAATCATTGCATTATCAGATTTATAAAAGATCTTACCGATGTCTATCTGATTAATATCCCACCATAACGAGCGAGAGGGGTCAACAGTCAATACATATCCCTCACCAATATGAGTTGAAGTGTCGATACCGCCGATGTTCATTACCCCAGAACCATCTGAGGTGCAGATAGTAAAAATTTTTGAAGCGCTGACATAATTTTTCTGGATATCTGTTGCAAGGATTTGATCCAAGAATTAATTACTAGGCTTAAGAGACAAGCCCCAAATTCCAGAATCAAAATTACTTTCTCTGTAGATGCATCCGAAGGAAGATTTAACAGAAAATCCGTTTTTCTAAGAACTAATAGAATCGCGAATCAGAAGGAAGTCAAGAAAGCTAGGAAGACTTGATGATCCATAGTTTAACTATGCGTTACATTGGTAGTTGAGATCTCCTCCCATATACTGGCATGCCGATTTGCAAACTTTCAAGGATGGAGAGGCGGCACTTTAACTTTGTATTTGCTAAATGTTTGAGCAGGTAATATTTTGAAAAGTATTGCTGGTCTCTATTTTGAATTATTGCTAGACTTAGCAGCCTTGCTAGCATAGAGTACAGAAAACTGCTAGTGTTCCAGAGCCAGTATCTACTAAAACTGTTACATTCTGCTGGTCACTACCAATATAAAGCTCAGCCTCGTATATATAGTTACTCGTCAGCCTCAAGGGCAATTTATGAATGTAAGGAGGCACTGAGCACTCGATGACCCAAATCAGAACGATTATGCTTAGAAGGGAATCGATAATTCTTCTATGTTGTTTCATTCAAGGAATAATAATTATTATGAGAACTAACTATCAGTATTGATTTATTAAGTCCTGAAAATTCGACCAGATGGATCATTTTTTTAAAATATATTTTTTACTTTCAAGGATGTATAGTAGGAAAAACTGGTTTGAGAAAACAAAGGGTCTTATATCGTGCCTACCTTTTCAAATCAGCTTGCTCTTTTTTATTGTAATAATTAATAATAAATCTATTTGATGTCTAAGTAACTGCAGGACAAGCTTTCCAAACTTCAAACAGAAAAAACAAAACAGTAGAATTAATTTATGCAAAAAAAGCAGCATTACTAATCCATAATACAATCTCTTCAGGCCTAAAATTAGAAGCTAAGGAGGTATATATAGGAAAATAGTGAATCTTTATCGATGATCGGATCACAAGCCAAATCAACCAAGTCGTATCATTTACCCTATTTATTAGTGAAAAGGGGGATTCCCCTGTCAGACATTTCGACCACTTCAAACAGATTCCTGGAGACGATAAAGAAAAAGCCACATTTTTATAAGAATTAAAATCATAAAATACACTTTTAAAGCAAGAGTTATCTGACTTAACCAATTTATACTAAGAGCAAATGTAGTCTTGTACCTATCCAGCGAATAAATGACAAATTACTTTAATAAAATACAAGAAGCATACACCGCAATTACAAAAAAAGTAAGCCGTACTCATTCTTATACTTAGAAAGCCCCAAATAAGGATATATTAATGACCTTGTGAATGCCTACGAAAATCTTCTCAAGGATTTTGAGTCAGAGAGGACTAAATATGTGGAAAAGATAGAATAGTTGACAAATTACATTCTTCAATTTTAAGAAAAAAATAAAAAGACGGAAGAGCTCAACAACAAACTATAAATATAGCTTAAAATTGTGAAAGAATAATTGAAAATCTACAAAAGATCCAAAATGGGAAAATGATGGTGCACTTAAATCTTTGATATTAATATCGAAACATCTTTATCAGGATAATTAAATAGGAATTTAAAGAATTATAATAATTGAATATAGATTGGGTGGATATGCACGGTTATTTATTAATTATGTGGGTTTGCCTCGCTTTTCATATTGTAGAAAATAGGGTTTATCAGCAAACTATCTCCCTTCAGACGTTTCGCAAAGAATCAGGCTGGGTATTCATGGATCGAATGAGTGCCCATCCTGGAACCATGCAAATAATCACCTAAATAAAGATCAAGGCAAGTGATTTTAAAATGAATTCGCAGTTTTAGTTAGAAGTCAGAGCAGTTCCTTCATAATTTTGGTTAGCTTAGTCATAAAAGAAATGCGACCTAACAAAATATTCTTCAACATAATTAAATTAAAAGGCGAGCAAATAGATTGTACAGACAATAAGACTTAATAGATAAAACGAATTCGAGCTTAAATCCAATTTAACTAGAGAAATAGCAAATGAAACATACTTCAGCTTCGTCTTGAGAGATTGTAATCAAACCGTGCTAAGATAAGGCTTGGGAAAAGGAGCAACTATTAACATTAAATTAAATATTATCACGAATGGATAACATAGATCGCCCACATAGGCTATTTATAGCTGGATTTTACCACTTACAATATCGGTGTGCTTAGCCACAATATTTTGGTTGGGTAAAAGCAAAGATGAAGAAGAAAATTGGATTAAGTATATTTTGAAAATTAGCCTTTGGTTTGCTTTCTCAGCCACTCTTTTCAAATATCTTGGATATTTAATTTATGCCCATTTGAATGGTGAATAGTATCAATTCTTCGATTTTATGTATTTGCTGCTGTACTCTACATCTGACTCTATTTTGATTGTGCTTCTGATAATTCTCTCATTTGGGTGGACTGTAACCTTCAAAAGTACTGTAGATTTTGATATATATGTGCCACTTACTAGTATGCTAGGTATGATTAACATAATAATGACTTGCCTAAATAAAGTTACAGATGGAAGCCATGATAAATTTCATGTCTTTGACTCTATACCTGCATACATTATGGTATTCTTCAGGCTCATTGGCTTTGCAGCTTTTGTTGCTGGAATTATTGTCTCCTTTATCAAGTTGAAAAACGGAGATGATAGTAAAAAAAAAAGAATTTACTTTGTGTATCTTGCCATTTTAGGGACATTGTACTTAACTTTTATTCCTGGCTCACTTCTACTTGTGAACTTATTTGAGTCTCATGAAAGAAAGTAGATTATGTTTTTGTTTGTATAAATAGGAAAATATTTTTTAAGCATCTGGCTTGGATTTTTAAGCAACTCTCAAAAATCAATTTATAGAAATATTATCGACTAATCTTTTATGCAAAAAGGAGAAAAGTACTATTGATTCTTTGTTAAATAAATCATATGAATATTTACATTTTATGAATATTTTTTTAACCATATAACCATATATAAGTAGATTTTAAAATATTTTATTGAGTACTTTCAGGTTTTATTCTAGTTACAACGGTATCAAAAGCAAGGACAATAGCTGTTTTGGCTCAAAGGCATCTCTATTTATCATTAATAGCATCTAT
>JACCDV010028450.1_pt1 | contig 30967 bp, 29 predicted proteins | sample 7446131 | NCBI WGS metagenome assembly JACCDV01 (sample SAMN15323448, study PRJNA562643) | freshwater metagenome | isolation source: river surface water | place: USA:Blue River Watershed | collected 2017-08-17 | reverse complement strand
GTATCGCGTCTCTACAGGTTTTTATGGGGATTGACTAGACGCGAGGTATCGCGTCTCTACAGGTTTTTATGGTCGATTGACTAGACGCGAGGTATCGCGTCTCTACTAGATGCGTCTGAAAATATTTTGGTCGCAGTTTTTTGTATCTACATCGTAGATTTTTTGCCAAAGTGAAAATTACCTTTATTATTGTATCAAATTATTACAATAGATAAACCTGTAAACATGAAAAAATTATTTTTGGCATTAGGCCTCTGTCTAATGGGCGCTTGGAATGCGAATGCGCAAATTACCTTAAGCAAAGAGGTGGCCGTTGTGCCAACTGAATCCGGTCAGGTACGTGGTTACGTACATGGTGGAATTTATACGTACAAGGGAATTCCTTATGCGGAAGCGAATCGTTTTGAGGCGCCACATAAGCCAAAAGCATGGAGCAATGTGCGTAGTTCCTTAGTCTATGGTCCGGTGGCACCTTTGTTGAACCCAACCACCCAAGTACAAGATGAATCGGAATTCGTGTTCGATCACTCATGGGGATATACGAATGAGGATTGCATGCGTATCAACGTTTGGACTCCGGGAATCAAGGATGGCAAGAAGCGTCCAGTGATGTTTTGGATTCACGGAGGTGGATTTACGGCAGGTTCTGCGGAGGAATTGAAGTCCTATGATGGAGAGAATTTAGCGAAAAAGGGGGATGTAGTTGTCGTTTCGATTAACCACCGTTTGAATATTTTGGGGTATTTGGATTTGTCGGCCTATGGCGAGAAGTACAAATATTCGGCCAACAACTCCGTTTTGGATATGAAGGCGGCTTTGGAGTGGGTGAAGGCAAACATCGATCAGTTTGGTGGAGATCCGTCGAATGTGACGATTTTCGGTCAATCGGGTGGAGGCGCGAAGGTGAATACCTTGATGGCGATGCCATCTGCCAAAGGTTTGTTTCACAAGGCAATTAATCAGAGTGGGGCATTCCGCGGAACGATGTTGGATAAGTCGACCACCCAGGCGATTACCGCTGAGGTCTTAAAGGCATTGAATATTTCGGCGTCGAACGTGGATTCCTTGCAAAAGATTCCTTTTGATAAATTGGCTAGCGCTGGGAATAAGGCCTTGCAAGTAGTGGCGGCGCAATTGAAAGCGGCGGGGAAACCCGTAGGTGGATTTGGTTTGAGTTGGGGCCCAAGTGTCGATGGTGATTTATTACCCTATCAATTGTTTTCGGATGAGGCGATGAAATTATCGAAAGATGTACCATTGCTGATTGGAACGGTGAAGAACGAATTCATGCCTTCTTTGATGCGCAATATGTCCAATGCGACCCAAGAAGAAGTGGAAGCATACCTGAAGAAAACCTATGGTGAAAAAGCGGAGGCTGTCAAAGCTGCTGTTCGTAAGGCGTATCCAAATGATACGAAGCCTTCGGATTTGATGGACGTGGATATTATGTTCCGTCCGGGTGCTGTGGTTCAGGCAAATTTGAAGTCGGCCCTAAACGCTGCCCCTGTTTACATGTATTTATTTACTTGGCAATCGCCTGTGATGGATGGAAAATATAAGTCGATGCACTGTTTCGAATTACCTTTCTGCTTTAACAACATTGCGCGTTGCGAGAACATGACCGGTGGAGGCAAGGAGGCGTATGCCTTAGCGGATAAGGTGAGTCAGGCTTGGATTAATTTTGCTCAGGTGGGTAATCCGAATCACAAGGCCTTGCCAACTTGGCCGGTGTATAATGCTTCGGCTACGCCTACGATGCATTTGGATAATAACTGTGTGGTCAAACCCCAATTGGATAAGGAGTTGTTTGAGTTGACGGCAAATTAAATTAAAAAGAGACGCGGAATGCCGCGTCTCTTTTTTTGTTTTTGTAGAGACGCGATACTTCGCGTCTTTTTTTGTTTTTTGTAGAGACGCGATACTTCGCGTCTTTTTTTGTTTTTTGTAGAGACGCGATACTTCGCGTCTCAGATTGTTTTAAGATGGATTGACTAGACGCGAGGTATCGCGTCTCTACAAGACTACTCGACAAGGCACTGCGAATAAACAAATAATTCGAGATCAGCGTCCGCTGATGTTTAGTATCGTTGCGTTTCAGCTAAGATTAGAAATAATGTATTGCCCTCACACGATATAACTCATTCTTTCGAGCTTCGCGGTAGCTACCATCGATGAATAATTGCAACCAGGCAATGGTTTGATCCGTAATGGTTTGCCCTTGGTATTCGGTCGAGGACCAGTAAAGGTCGGTTTTATCGATTCCTCCTATCTTATCCGCCTGGAGGTAGATTTGATGTAATTCATCCTTGCTAGGCAGGAACCAATTATTGTATCCGGCATACGTGTAATTTGCGCAGAGCCGTGCGGCAGAGTTCGGCGTATTACACATTCGAACGATTTCGGCGGAATTGGCAAGGCCCGCACCGATGTATTCGTTGCGTGCTTTGGTGATGAATAATCCGGGACATCCCCAATACGTCGATGTGGATACATCTTCTGGGCTTACCACAAAACCATGTTGTTCACCCTTGACATAGCCTGGATCATTCTCTTTGAAGAAATAGGCAATGATTCCACCCTGATAAAAATCCCCGATTTTTAATGTCGACGTGATTGGCGTCGCCGGTTGGCCCGGTACCGTGGGTGTTACCGGTGCAACTGGCACACTGGAAAGCGTTGTAAATGTGATTGGGGTGCCATAAGAGACGCCTTTGGTGTTGATGGCATAAGCCACGATGTAATAGGTCTTATTTTCGGATAGGTTCCCCAGGAAATAGGTATAGGGCCCTTTTCCGATCGCCACGGGGTATTTTAGGTTTTTGATGCTCGGGTTAGGGACAATGCTCACACAGAATCCTTTTTCAGTCACTGCCGTATTTCCTTCTGCTGTCACGGATCCTGTCAGCACGGCGCCACGTAGACCGATGTCGGTTACCGATACCGTTTTAACCGTTGCATACGTGTAGTCGCCGGTGGTAAAGGGGATGGGCGCTCCATAGGCTGTTCCTTTTTTGTTTGTCGCGAAGGCACGCATGTAATATTTGACATTGGTTTTTAAATTGGTCACCACCAAACGATAAGCGCCGACATCCCCAGGAATAATGAATTTTTGGCAATCATTCAGTTCTTCGATGCCCGGGCAGAGTAGGAAACCTCGTTCCGTGATGCCGGATCCACCGTTGTCAAAAACTTCCCCTTGAAAATTAGCCGTTGTGTTGGTTACGTCATTGACATTGATGCTTCCTACGATGGGTGGGCTGAAATTCCCTGTTTTGAAACTGAGAACTTCTCCGTAGGAAATCCCCAGGGCATTGATCGCGTAGGATTTAACATAGTAGGTCGTGTTTTCATTGAGTCCATTGAGAAAATTATCGAAGGGTCCTTCGCCTTTTCCCGAAACAACCTTGTAGTCTTGAATGGTGGGGTTGGGGGAGATGCTCCAGCAAAATCCACGTTCGGTAACTACTTTTCCACCGTCATAGCCAACGATACCACCTACTTGACAGGAATTGATGTAGACGTTTTTGATTTTGTCTGTACTGACCTCGGGTAGTGTATATTCTTTGGTATTGAAGGTTTTAGTCAGTCCCAAGGAAGTGGTTTCTGAATTTTTGGCAAAAGCAACGAACGAATAGAGTGTTTCAGCACTTAGGCCGGTGACAAGGACGGCAAAGTCACCTTCGCCCGGGCTGGCACTAACTTTGTGCTTTAATAGTTCTTCGGGTTTATTATGATCAGCATAGAAAAAGCCGCGTTCCGTTACGCCCAGAATGTTTTCAGAGGCATTATAACCTTGAAGTGTAACCGTCGTGGCACGAGGATTGATCGCATCTTTGGTTTGGACATTAGGGGCAATGGGAAGTGACTCCTTTTTACAGGAAATCAATAGGCTCAGAAGGATGAGCCAACAAAAAAAGTTTTTAGAACTAGGTATACCCATGGGGCCTTTGGCATTTAGCCAAGGAATATTTGGGTAAAACTACGTAAAAATTTTATTTAATGATAAATATCAGGTCAGACTGTCACTATTTAACAAATGATAATTGATAAATTTGGCCTAATGTATTTCTTTGCAATAGAAGCTTCGTCATATGAAAATATACGTTGACTCCGTGTAAAGATAAATTAGAACTAGGATTATGGAAATCCTCCCCGAGATTCTGGGAGGATTTTTATTTAATATTGATAAATAGTTCACAGATGTTCACCGACAAGGCGATTGCGATTTTGTAGATCTGAAAAATACTGGTATTTATTTGTCCTAATTCGATTCTACTCAATTGAGTATATTCCATATTAGCCTCTGCAGCGAGATTTTCTATTGTCAAGCCCTTCTTGATTCGGATTGTTCGGATATTCAATCCGACCAACTTACTTATTTCTTTTTTGCTTGATTCCATGCCACAAATTTGACATAGTAGTTTTAGCCTTACAATGTCAAATCTGTGGCATGAGGATGGGTGGTTTGATTGCTAATTATATTCCAACAAACGAATTAGCTTTTATTTTCTATTAACTCGATCAATAACTTTGTATTTACCTGACTGTTTAAGCTATACATTTTCGATCTTCGATCAAGTTCTGTTGACTGTCTTTCTATACATTCATTTACGTTAAAAATCATTTTCAGCTTCATGTTTAACTCTTTCAGGAATAAGTGCCTTCTTTGTCTTTGATTTTCCTTAGATAGTTTCTCAATTCTTAGGATTTCATTTGTCTCCCCAACCGATAACTCATCATTTTCGCTCTCTAGTAACCGTTTGATGAACCTTACCTCTAATACGTCAAAGTAGGTCGAAATTCTACTCTCTAACCCAGATTGCTTTGTCGGCTTAGTCGTTTGTCCTGACCACTTTGGAGAGATTTTCTCCTTGTTGGTTTTCTCCTTCTTGATTCTAATTCCGAAAGTTAAGCCTACGGCGAGTGCTAAAATTGCTGTTAAAAATATTTCCACGTCTTTAATCTATTTTCTTAAAGCTTCCATGCATGGCTCTAATCTAATATGTCAGATTTGCTATAATGTGTTATATCTGTTATAACAGTACGTAACTTATTTAACGGTCGATAATTTAAATTATGTTACAAAAAGTCACTTATGTTATAATGGTTATTGACGTATTGTGCCTCTTCCGATTTATTTCCTTTGAAGTATCTAGTTATTCTTGATTCCCGCCAAGTCTTTTAATGCTGGCTCAATGGGACTCAGGACGGCGAAGCCGTGTATTCCTAGTTCTAATTCTACTATTTAAATCTCTGCGCATGTGTTCTAAAAATTTAGTACATCTCTTTGTACTGGTACTTATTTTGAGTTCTTGCGGTATTAACCGGGAGCTGGCTTATTTCAAAGGCCAACAAGACACAACCCTCGTGATGGCTCAACATTCCTTTGAGCCGACTATCCAACAAGGTGACATATTATTTATAGGTATCAGTAGTTCTGATCCCACCAGTTCAGCGCAATTCAATAGCGTGAACGCAGTTCCGGCCAACAATGCGGCGGGAGCTAATTTTATGACACAGAGTGTTACGCCAGGCTTACTGGTTGATAATCAAGGTACTATACAATTGCCTAAAATCGGTAAGCTACATGTAAAAGGACTGACAAAATCAGAGCTCACCCAGCAAATTCAAATTGCACTTATTCCATTTCTGAAGGACCCGGTTGTTAGCATTCGTTTCATGAATTACCGGGTGACGGTTCTTGGGGAAGTAGTTCGTCCCATGACGATTAGTGTCTCTAACGAGCGTATTTCCATTTTAGAAGCACTGGGTATGGCTGGAGATTTAACCGCCTATGGTAATCGTAACAATGTTCTAATTATACATGAAAATGAAGGAAAGAAAGAATTTCACCGTGTCAATTTAAACCGGATGGATTTATTTCGATCCCCTCATTTTTACCTACAAAGCAACGATGTGGTTTATGTAGAGCCCAATAAGGCAAAAGCCTTCTTAGGAAGCGAAACGTCGGTCTATCTGCCGGCAATCATCAGCAGTGCGACGCTTCTCGTGCTGGTTATCAACAATTTCTTTAAATAGTATTTCATGCAATCTGAATTCGATGATTCATTTTCAGTGAATCAGTCTCAGGACGGCAATTTGTTTACCCAAATAGCCCAAACCTATTTACCATTCTGGCCTGTTTTTGTAATTACCCTTTTCTTAAGTGGGGTAGGAACCTTCTTTTACTTGCGCTATACCATGCCGGTTTACCAGGTCAATGCCAAATTACTTGTGAAAGATGATAAGAACGGGGCGGGTGCTGCACAGATGTTGGACGCCTTTGATATTTTCGGAGATAAAAAGGTTGTGGATAACGAGATTGAGATTATTCAATCGAGTCCTTTGATGGATCAAGTTGTTTGTGACTTAAATCTTTATACCTTACAAATCCATCAGGGGAACGTGATGGATAATGAATTATATGGGCGAAATGCACCGCTAAAAATTACAGCTTTGCATAAGGATTCTGTGGAACAAGTGCGTGAAGCGATACCTGTTGAGATTAGTTTTGCCGAAAAGCGCTTTAGTATCCGGGGTAAATCCTATCCCTTGGGTTCCTTTGTTCGGATTAATGGCCAGCGGTTTTTGGTGGAAAAGAATCCCAATTTTATTCTACCTCAAAATGCCCCCAATCCTTTTCCGATTTTACTGGAAACACATTCGGTTGGGCAAGTTTCCAATTCCTTGCTTGCTTCCTTGAAAGCGGAGGCGAGTACAAAAAAATCAACGGTTATCTACTTGAGTATGGAAACTACCGTTCCTGCCAAAGGTCGGGATGTCTTGAACCAGCTGTTTAAGGTGTATGATGAATTTGCGATTGAGGATAAGAATTTAGTGGCTAAAAATACCTTGCGATTCGTGGAGGGGAGATTAGGCATTGTCTCCGACGAGTTAGAGCAGGTAGAAGAAAACATCAAGGATTACAAGACCCGTGAGGGAATCGTGAATATAAGCGAGCAAGGAAAATTATTTCTGGAGTCGGTTAAAGAACATGACCAACGAATTTCAGAGATTGGAATACAGTTGTCGGTCTTAGCCGATATCGAATCCTATGTGACGGCCAAAAAACCAAGTACTGCGGTCGTACCTTCTTTAATGGGAATTAACGATGCAACGCTGGTTCAGCTCCTGACTAAATTGTATGAGACCGAATTACAATTGTCGCGTGTCTCGAAGGTAACCGGTGGACAGTCTGATTTGCAGGAGCAATTGCGCGATGAAATTGCGGCGTTGAAGCCTTCTATTTTGGAGAATTTAGGAAATATCCGGAAGAACTTGGTGACTGCCCAAAATAATTTACGAGGGAAATTAAAGGAAAGCAATTCGATGCTTGGTGAAATTCCCTCCAAGGAAAAGGCTTTGGTGGAGATCAGTCGGCAACAGGTAATTAAGAATACCATTTATACCTTTCTTCTTCAAAAGCGAGAGGAATCCGCCTTGTCATCCGCATCGGCCATAGCGGACAGTCGGGTAGTGGAACCCGCTGTGGTTTCCGAATCTCCGATTAAACCGAAGCGAAACATTATTTACTTGATTGGATTGGCGATTGGATTAGGATTGGCTGTCTTGTATGTCTTATTTAAGGAGACCTATAACCCGAAGGTCTTGTTCCGCGGGGATATCGAACGACGTGTTCAGGCTCCTATACTAGGGGAGCTGGCTCAAGGAGAAGCGGATCAACACATCGTAGTGAAGCATGGACAGCGGACGATCTTGGCGGAGCAGTTTCGGATGTTGCGGACCAACTTGGCCTATTTGGGTTTGAATCAGCCCAAAGGCAATGTCATACAGGTTACCTCTTCGATTTCAGGGGAGGGGAAATCCTTTGTGTCAGGAAATTTAGCCGCGACGATAGCCTTGACAGGTCGCTCGGTTTTGATTATGGAATTGGACTTACGCAAGCCTAAGGTGCGTCAATATTTTGGGTTGGCGAAAGGTGCCGGGGTGACGGATTACCTGATTGATTTAGCCTCGGAGGAGGAAATCATCCAGTCGGTACCTACGGTAGAAAATCTTTATTTGGTATCTGCAGGGTCGATTCCACCGAACCCGACGGAATTATTAGGAGGAGAGGCCTTTCAGCAATTGATGGAACGATTGAAAGAACGTTTTGATTACATCGTGATGGACACCGCACCGATCTCCTTGGTAACGGATTCCCAGATTTTGGCGCATCATGCCCAGGCAACGCTTTATGTATTGCGTCATAATTACACGACCAAAAATTACCTGGATTTCATTCAACAGCTCTTTGTAGCGAAGAAATTCAATCAGTTGAACCTAGTCTACAATGGACTCAAGCCGCGTGGAGTGAAGGTGTATGGGAAGGGGTATGGTTATGGTTATGGGTACGGATATGGTTATGGGTACGGATATGGTTATGGGTACGGATATGGGTATTATGCGGAGGATAAAGTTAAGAAGAGATCATTTTGGGCAAAAATAACTGGGTCAAGTAAAAGTTAAAATTTATAAAAGCATTAATAAATTGAATAATTTAATTGACAAGGTTCGATTAATTGACCTACCCAAAATCGTAGATGAGCGAGGTAATTTATCATTTATTGAGGGAGAGAACCATATTCCATTTAGGATTGAGCGAACCTATATGATTTATGATGTTCCCGGTGGAGAAATTCGAGGTGGTCATGCATACAAAGAATTGTCAGAATTTATAATTGCTGTATCTGGGAGCTTTGATATCGTTATAGATGATGGTCATGAGAAGCGTACCTACTCCTTAAATCGTTCCTACTATGGTTTATATGTACCTAAATTGATTTGGAGATCTCTTGAGAATTTTTCGACTAACTCGTTGTGTATGATCCTCGCATCTCATAAATATGATGAAAGTGATTATTTAAGAGATTATCATGATTTCAAAAATATTGTAAATGGTTAGGAGACCGACGATTTTTGATTGTTCAATAATTGAATTTAAGAAAATTAGAAATAGGTCGGGTAATATATGTCCAATTGAGAGTCTTAATGATATCCCATTTGATATAAAGAGAGTATTTTATCTATACGATATTCCAGGTGGAGAAGACCGAGGCGCTCATGCTCACAAAGCTTGTCACCAACTGTTGATTGCAGCTAGTGGAAGTTTTGATATCGAATTATTCGATGGACAAAATAAACGAACTGTAACTTTAAGTAGACCAAATTATGGATTGCATATTCCTCCGGGAATTTGGGCTGCGGAAAAAAATTTTTCATCTGGTGCCATTTGTTTGGTTTTGGCTTCTCATAAGTATAATGAGAGAGAATATATAAGAAATTTAAAAGACTTTTTAATATCTAAATCCCAATAATATATTTATTGAAATGATTGAATTAAAGAATTACACTCAAGATTACAGAGAAGAGTGGAATGATTTCTTAATTAAATCTAGAATTGATACTTTTCTATTCAATCGTGATTTTATGGACTATCACTCAGATAAATTTAAAGACAATTCATATTTGATATTTAGAAAAGGAAAACTAGAAGCATTAATACCAGGAAATATTAGTAATAATATTTTTTATTCCCATCAAGGTTTGACATATGGTGGTCTTATTTCGTCTTCTAAATTCCAAATGAATGATTTTATGAAATCATTTAAATTAATTAATGAAGCACTAAAGAATATTGGTGTTAACACGGTTGTTTATAAGTCAATGCCTTTTATTTATCAACAACTTCCTAGTCAAGAGGATATTTACGTATTATTTACTCTAAACGCCGAAAAAATTGCGTGTAATATTTCATCTTGTATTTATCAAAACAATAAATTAAAATTTTCTGAATCTAGAAAAAGTGGGATTCGAAAGGCAATCTCCAACAAATTAACTTTTCATTTAAGTAATGAGTTTGATATTTTTTGGAAGTTATTATCTGAAAATTTGTTATTAAGTTATGGAGTACTACCCGTGCATAATATTCTCGAAATAACCAATCTCCACATGAAATTTCCAGATAATATAAAATTATATGTAGTAAAGCATGAAAGCCAAATAATTGGCGGCTCTGTTTTATTTATAATGAAAAATGTTGTTCATGTTCAATACATTTCTGCTAATGAGACAGGTAAAGAATTGGGAGCATTAGATTTTCTTTTTGATAGATTAATTAATATTGAATTATGTCATATACCAATGTTTGATTTTGGTCAATCAACAGAAAATTTAGGAGAATATTTAAATGAAAATTTAATATTTCAAAAGGAAGGTTTTGGAGGTAGAGGAGTTACTTATGAGACCTATAAGTATAAGATTTAGCTAAGAATGGGAGATTTTAGATTTGTTACATATAATAAAGATTTTTTGAATTTATCCTGGTCTTGGTTAAACGATCCTGAAATTAAAAAACTAACAAATACCCCTGATTTTACAAGAGAAAGTCAAAGAAAATGGTTTGAAACAATTAATCTATTGGATAACTATTTGATTTGGGGTGTTGAATTTCAAAAAAAAAAAGTTGGTGTTTGTGGTTTGAAAAATATTACCAAAAATGACTGTGAATATTGGGGATTTATTGGTGAAAAGGATTTTTGGAACAAAGGAGTTGGGACAATGATTTTAAATGAAATTATACTTATTTCAAAAAAAAGAGGCCTAAATTCAATTTGGCTGAGAGTGATTTCTGCAAACAGAATTGCCATCAATTTATATAATAAGTTTGGATTTGAAATGGAATCTACTGTTGAAGAAGATTTATTAATAATGCGACTTAAACTATGATAAAGTTTCTTGACTTACAAAAGATTAATAAAAAGTATGAAAATGATTTAAAAGCTGTTGCTTCTGAAGTAATAGATTCGGGTTGGTACTTGATGGGTGAACGTGTTGAAGCCTTTGAGAAAGAACTCTGTGAATATATTAAAGTGCCTCATGCAATTGGGGTGGCAAACGGATTAGATGCTCTTCGATTAATTTTACGCGGATATATTGAACTTGGTCTAATAGAAAAAGGGGATGAAGTAATTGTTCCGGCAAATACATACATAGCTTCTATTTTAGCAATTACTGACAATCATCTTGTTCCCGTATTTGTTGAGCCGGACCCTGAAACTTACAACATAGATATTTTGAGAATTGAGGAAAATATTTCTTCTCGAACAAAAGCGATTTTGGTGGTGCATTTATATGGAAGAGTTTGTTGGTCGGTTGAATTGGAAAAAATCGCAAAAAAATATCAATTGAAAATTATTGAAGATAATGCACAAGCAATTGGAGCGAGATGGAAAGGAGTCAAAACGGGTTCTTTAGGTGATGCAGCAGGTTTTAGTTTTTATCCGGGTAAGAACCTTGGTGCTCTAGGTGATGCTGGGGCCGTTACTACTAATGATGATGAACTTGCTCAGACAATACGAGCGTTGGCAAATTACGGTTCGCTTCTGAAATACGAGAACAAATACCAAGGTATAAATAGTCGTTTGGATGAAATTCAAGCTGCATTTTTAAGTGTAAAAATTAAATATATTGATATAGAAAATTCATATAGGCGATTTGTAGCGAATCGATACATTTCAGAGATTAATAACACTTCAATTCTACTTCCTAAGCTTCCGGATGATGAAAACGAACATGTATGGCATTTATTTATTATTCAAACAAAAGAAAGAAGTGAATTTCAAGAAAATTGTTTCAAAAAAAACATACAAACATTAATTCATTATCCAATTCCACCTTACAAACAAGTTGCATACCAAAACCTAAGCCATCTTTCTTTTCCTTTGACAGAAGCCATACACGATCAGGTGTTAAGCTTGCCTATAAGTCCTGTTATTTCAGATGATGAGGTAGATCAAGTTATTAATTCAATGAATTCTATTAGATGATTAAAGAATCTCAATCCACTTTCAAACAAATAATAAAAGCTACTTCTATATTTGGTGGAGTACAAGTCTTTAGTATTCTTTTATCAATCGTTAGAACTAAATTAATTGCGGTGCTTTTGGGTCCTATTGGAATCGGTATATCAGGAATTTTAATAGCAACGACGGGAATAATAACAGGATTAACAAATTTTGGTTTAAGCACAAGTGCTGTACGGGATATTTCAACAGCATATGAGGTGGGAAATATTAGACGTATTTCAATCGTATTTAACGTAATAAGTTTTTGGATATGGATAACTGGTCTTTTAGGTATGATTATAACAATAGTATTTTCTCCTTGGCTTAGTTATCTAAGTTTTGGAAATTATGATTATACTTTTTCTTTTTTAATTCTATCAGTCACTTTATTAGTTAATCAATTGAATTCAGGGCAACTTGCTATTTTGCAAGGAAGTAGAAAAATTTCACTTTTGGCTAAAGCAAGTTTGTTTGGTAATATAATTGGTTTACTCACGAGCATACCATTATATTATTTGTGGGGTATTAATGGAATTGTTCCAGCAATAGTAATAGCCTCTTTCACTTCACTTTTTATTTCCTGCTATTTTAGAAAAAAAGTTTATGTGGAAAAAATTAGCGTAAGCAACGTTAGAAAAATTGCTGAAGGAAAACAAATGTTAAAAATGGGATTCATATTTAGTTTTAGCGGGTTCATTACTCTTGTCTGTTCATATGTAGTAAGATTATTTATTTCTAATTATGGTGGAATTTATGACCTTGGTTTATATAATGCAGGATTTAACATAGTTACAACTTATTTCGGCATGATCTTTTCCATAATGGTAATAGAATATTATCCAAGACTTTCAAGCTTTTCAAATGACATATTCAAGTCCAATAGAGCTGTTAATGATCAAGCTGAAATTGTTCTTATAATTCTTGGGCCAACTATGGTAGGTTTTATTTTGTTTAGTCATTGGATAATAAATATTTTATACTCCAAAGATTTTATTGCTATTGAAGAAATGGTGGTTTGGGCAGCATTTGGGATGATTTTTAGAGCGGTTAGTTGGGCAATTGCAATTTTAATACTGGCAAATAGTAGGAGTACTTTATTCTTCATTTCTGAGTTAATTAGCAATTTATATATCATAGCTTTAAATATTCTTGGATATTATTTTTTTGGATTGGTTGGTTTAGGAGTGTCATTTGCTATTAGTTATTTAATTTATGTCGTGCATATCTATTTTGTCTGTAAAAAGTACCTTAAGTTTGAGTTCGAAATAAAACTTTTATACTATTCAACTGTTCAGATAATTTATGCAATGATTTCGATATGGATATTTTATTTCTGTGATTCCTTTTATTTTCTCAGTGGTTTTATAACCTTGCTTTGTTCCATTTTATCCTCTTTGTACATATTTAATCAACGAATAAATTTAAAGAAGTTTATCAATTCCAGATTTAATCTAAGCAGAACATTATAGATTTCGATTTTTCATCAAATTCTATAATTAACTAAATGTAGTGTACAAAAAAAAAAGGTATTTGTTGATGTACATTTCGATGCATACAGGGGGGATCGAAACTCTTATCTTACGTTTTTCTGATTGGCTTATTAAAAACGGGTATACTGTAGACTTACTTCTATTCAAGAAAGAAGGAGACCTACTTGAAAAACTAAATAATGAGATTAATATATTTCAACTAGGGTTTTATTATGAAATTAATTTTTTAATTAAATACATATTTAAAAAACTACCTACTGATTATGATGTAATTTTTTCCTTTAGTCCTTTAACAACTTGGATGGCACTTTTACTTAGGCAGGTTTCTAAAAAGAACACAGTTGTCTTTAATGGTATTTATCACTTGTATGATTACGAAATTTTTGCATCCTCATATCAAAGAAGGATTTTTGATTCTTATTTGCCTGACCAATCTAAACTATTTATGACAATATCGGTCAAAAAAGAACATGAAAGAATTATAAAAAGAAATATTAACGGTTCATATATTTTCCCATTACCAATCAATACAAAAAAATTTAGGAATTTGAAACGAGTTCCCTTAAAAAACAGAATAGTTTCTGTTGGTCGCTTAACAGAATTTAAAACTTATAATTTATTATTATTAAGTGTAATTAAAAATCTAATTGAAACAGGTTTTGACGTAAACTATCACATTTATGGAGATGGCACTGAAAAGGAATTGATAGAAAGTGAGATAAAAAGATTAGATTTAATCAATTTTGTTTTTTTACATGGTACTATTGATTACGATAAAATTACAGAAATATTTTCTGAAGCCTATTTATTTGTTGGTATGGGAACATCTGCGGTTGAGGCCGGGGTGTCAGGTATACCTACAATTGTCGCAATAGCCTATGAGAAAGAAACATTAACTCATGGATTAATTCATGAATTACCAAGTTATAATTCTGGTGAATTGATAACAGATTATCCTAAAATCCAATTATACGATGTTATTAAAGACGTATTATTATTAACCAAATTGGAATATAAACTTCTTTGCAAAGAATCTTCAAGTATTCTCTCATCGCAATATGACATAGATGTATTGATGCAAGATTTTTTAAATTATGTTAACAAACTAAATAATAATGTTATTCTATTTCCCACTTTGAGAATTCCGATATTTTTTATTTTTAAAGAAACCTTATGGCATTTTTGGAATAAATCAAAATCGCAAATAAAGAAATATATCAAATGAAGATTCTTTGGTTCGCAAATGCATCATCTAATTATAGTAAAGCTTATAGTTATTATAATAATTATAATGGTTGTGGTTGGGTAGAATCTCTGGAGGAAATAGTAGCAAACAATGAGGAAATTGATTTAGCAGTTTCTTTTTTTCACCCAACTGATTATAAAAAAACTTTAATTGGTAAAACATTTTACTATCCAATACTCAAACCTACAAGAGAACAAAAGCCATTCTCTTATTTACTTAATGTTTGGGCATCTGATTCAATTTTCGAGAAAAATCTTATTTTGTCCATGTTATCTGTTATTGATGATTTTAGGCCAGATATCATTCATATTTTTGGTACAGAGGGACTATTTAATTCAATTCAAAAGTACACAAATATTCCGGTCGTTATTCATTTACAGGGGATAATCAATCCTTGTCTAAATAGTTTTTTTCCAATAAACCATAATAAAACATCTTTGAAATTTAGTAAATATTTTATTTTGAAAAATTTATTTGGTTTAGGAAAGTTATCAGACTATAAAAGATTGATTAAACAATCAGTCAGAGAAACAAATAATCTTAAAATAACAAAGTATGTCATGGGACGAACAGAGTGGGACAATAGAATTGTTAGACTATATAACTCTAATGTTTTCTATTTTCATGTGGATGAAGTCTTAAGAAAGGATTTTTATAGACCTGGGGGGATAACCAAACACGATAATAAAAAAATATCTTTAATTTCAACCTTATCTTCAACTATATATAAAGGAATAGATGTGGTTTTAAAAACTGCTAAATTGCTAAAAACTGAAACAAATATTGATTTCGAATGGAATTTAATTGGAATAAGTGAACAAGATAAGTTATTAAATTATTTTATTTCAAAAACAAAAATTCACCCTAATTCAGTAAATGTAAATTTACTTGGAATTAAAAACGCCGATGAGGTGGCTTCACAATTACTTAAATCAGATATTTTTATCCATCCTTCATACATTGATAATAGTCCCAATAGTGTCTGTGAAGCACAAATTATAGGCTTACCAGTAATCGCTTGTAATGTCGGCGGATTAGCATCTCTTATTGAGCATAAGGTTTCTGGGATATTAATTCCATCAAATGGTATATTTGAACTCGCCTCTTGGATTATTGAATTGTCAGAAAATAAAGAACTGAGATTTGAGATTTCTTCTCGAGCTCAGAATGTCGCTAGGTATAGACATGATAAACAAAAAATTTATCTTGATTTGCTAAATGCATACTCTGTAATTATGAACCATAATTGATCGTTTTCAGTCGCATTAAATGACAATACCATCTAAAAAATACTTTTTGGTATTTATTTTGCTTTTTTTTAGTGGAAATCCACTTGCTTCATTTCAATTTGGCAAGTTTAGTCCATCTATTGGTCTTTTAATGACAATTTATTTATTGAAATCCGATTGGAAATTTGATTCTTTATTTAAAAAAAACATTAATTTAATATTTTCAATAATCGCTGTAATTGTAATATCACAATATATTGTCTTGCCTGTTTTTTCGATTCTTCCCATTGGAAATTTATTTATAAAAATATGGATGGGAGGCATGATTATTCATCATTTAGGTAAAGATTTTCCGTATATATTTTTTAGAATAATTTCAAAACTAAGTTTTATTTCAGTTGGTTGTTTTGTATTAATTAACATTCTAAATATTGATTTTCCATATATTCAAATTGGACAGTTTATAAAATCATATTTTTTTTATGTTACCCTACCTGATGAGGGTCTTTTTCGAAATAACGGTATGTTTTGGGAACCTGGAGCTCATGCAGGTATTTTAACTTGCTGTATAGCTCTTAATTTTAATCATTTACAGAAATATTGGTATTCTCACAGTTACGATTTGATTTTTATTTTTATTGCTCTGTTGACAACCAGGAGTACGACAGGTTATTTTACAGGCTTTGTAATCTTAAGTTTTTATTTTTGGAATCCTCGCCAGGTAATTTTAAGCCTATCCTTGATTTTTTTTATTTTTATTATAGGGTTATATATTTATGAGACAAATGATTTTCTAAAGCAGAAATTTGAGAATCAATTTTTTCAAACTCAAGAACAAAAAGTTGGAGAGTTTTCAAATACTCGTTTGGGGTCATTTATTTTTGATTGGCACTATATTAAAAAGCATCCTTTAATTGGTAATGGATTTGAATTAGAAAGTAGATATTCCGATCACAAGTATTTATTTTTAGGCGAAAAAGGTGATGTAATTGGTTCTGGGAACTCCCTCTCCAATTACTTAGCTTCCATGGGAATTTTATTTGTTGCAGGTTATTTTTTTTTGCTATGGAAATCTGTTTCAGGGTTAGGTAAGATTTTTTCAATACTTTTTGTTGTAGTAATTTTATTAAACTTGCTAGGTGAGCAATGGTTTAATTTTCCACTTTATTTAGGTTTACCTTTTCTTCGATTATATATACCTAAAAGATGTGCTAATTAATAAATTTGTAATCTCCAATGTTGATTATACCAATTGAAAACTGTCAGTTAATCATATAATTTCTTTTTTCATTAATAATCTGATTGCCAGATTGTTTTTGGTCTGTTATTTTCTATAATGATAAATATTTTCTCTATTGCATTATTAATTACATGTCACAATCGAAAGCAAAAAACGTTAAGATGCCTTAAAACTTTATTTGATCAAAATGGATTAAACAAGCAGTTCACGATTGAGATTTTTTTAGTAGATGATGCTTGTATTGATGGAACTTCAAACAGAATTCGATCTCTTTATCCGGAAGTCAACATTCTTCAAGGAGATGGTAATTTGTTCTGGAATCGTGGAATGCATTTAGCCTGGGAGACAGCCGCTTTGGCAAAAAATTATGATTATTATTTATGGTTGAATGATGATACATTTTTGTTTAATAATGCATTTGAAATTTTGTTTAGCGAAGTTTTTTCAAAATCTATAGTATGTGGTGTAACAAGAGCATCAATGAATGAAAATGCTACATATGGAGGGTATTTATTTAACCAAAATAAAGTAATGCATCCCAATGGTAGCTATCAGGATGCTGATTATTGTAATGGAAATTGCGTTTTGATACCGAAATATGTATTTAATAATTTAGGTAATTTAGATCCTGTTTTTCATCATGCTTTAGGTGATTTTGATTATAGCCTACGTGCAAAAAAAAATGGTATTGAAATAAAACTGACTCCAGAATTTGTTGGCATATGTGATCGTCATGAAAATGTGCCAGAATGGCAATCTACCTCAATAAGTATAACTAAGAGACTCAAATATCTTTATAGTCCCCAAAGTGGATGTTCTCCATTAGAATTTTTCGTCTTTGATATTAGACATTTTGGTTTATTTAATGCTTTTCTTCATTTTTTCTCAATTCATATTAGATTAATCTTTCCCAATTTATGGAGGGATTCTTGATTTAATTTATTCATTAAGCTATTCAATCATACATTCAAAATTGGTAGAATTAAGTTAATGATTTCTTACTATTTAAAGGTTAGGCGAATTTAATTCAAATTGAGGAATCTTTATTTTAATATATCACCATTGTATTCCCTTAAAAAATAAAAAAAACTTTTTTCTAAATCACATTTTACTAAAATGTAAACATATGGATAATGTAGCCAAATATTATGATCAGGAGTACTTTGATAATTATCAAAAAAAAATTGGACTTTTTGGTGGAAAGGCTAGTTTATTCAAATTTCAAAACTATATTAAACCCGAAGACATTGTACTCGATTTTGGTTGTGGAGGTGGCTTTTTGTTATCTAATTTGAGCTGTAAGAAAAAACTTGGTGTAGAAATAAATGAATTAGCAAGAAAAAATGCGCTTTTGTTAGGAATTGAGTGCTATGATAATATTGATATTATTGAAGACGCTAGCATTGATGTAATTATTTCTTCGCATTGTTTAGAGCATACAACATCTCCCTATGATATTATCGCTAAGATGTATAAAAAACTTAAAGTTGGAGGTACTATCATTGTCGTGGTGCCTACGGATAGTTTTAAGGTAAAATATAAACCTAACAATGTGGATTTCCATCTATATTCTTTTAGTCCTATGAACTTAGGGAATTTGTTTCATTCTTGTGGATTTTCAAATATTCAGGTTAAACCCTTATTTCATAAATGGCCCCCCTATTATTTTATTGTTCAAAGATACTTTGGTTGGAAAATTTTTCATGCAATTTCTTATTTGTATGGTTACATAAGGACAAATGTTGTTCAAATAAAAGTTGTTGCCCTGAAACAGTAATTTTTTTTAAACTTAATTCATAGGTTTTTTTTAAGCCATTTCGAATATATTGATTTTGAAAAGTAATCAAATTTTATCTGCACCTATTGCCTTATTTTGCTTTACGCGATTAGTCTCATTATCTGCTTGTATTGAATCTTTGCGATTATGCCCGGAGGCAATTTATAAGGATTTAATTATTTTTTTAGATGCCGGAAGAGATTCTGAAGAACAGAAGAAAGTAGATGAAGTTAGATCTTTTATAAAGCATATTGATGGTTTTAAGAGTGTTCGCGTAAATTTACGGAAACAGAATTTAGGTGTTGATTACAACATCATTTATGGTATTCAAGAATTGTAATTGTCCTATGAGAGCTTTATTATTATTGAGGATGATTTAGTTGTAACTAATCAGTTTCTATGTTTTATGGATGCTGGGTTAAACCATATTAAAGAAATTGAGTCTGTTTTAACGGTATCAGGATTTAATTACGTGAAAATTCCCCGAAAATATATTTGGGATTGCTATTTTGCCAAAAGAACTAATCTATGGGGATGGGCGACATGGTCCCATAAACTAAAAGCTATTGATTGGGATTTGGCTTGAAAAGAAAGATTTTTGTCTAATTCTAATAATTGGGATTCATTTAATGCTTGGGGGAGTGACCGAACGCGAATGCTAAAAAGGACACTTGAGGGGGAAATCAGGGCATGGGATATTCGACTAGATTATTATCAATTTAGGAAAGGGTTGTATACACTATATCCTACTAAAAACCTGTAATAAATAAAGAATTTAATAGACCTGATGCAAGTAATACTACTGGGTATAATCGTTATAATGTTGATTTTGAAATTTTTAAAGATGCGCAATTGCATTTTCCTGATTTTATACCAATTAATGCTAAGATCAATAGGAGATTTATTTCAAAAAACTCAATTTTAAATAGACTAATCACAGTTGCATTTAAAATATTCAAAATAAATAATTAAATGTGTCCAAGAAGTCCAATAGTCTTATTTACTTATATTCGATTAGATACACTTCAGAAAACAGTAAATGCCTTGGCAGCAAATTATCTTGCATCAGATTCTGATTTGATTATATTTTCGGATGGGGCGAAATATCAAAAGGATGAATTGAAAGTCAAAGAAATACGAAACTATTTGAAAACAATTGTTGGATTTAAATCAATTAGTATTAATGAGACAGAAATCAATTTGGGTTTAGCGAAATCAATAATAAGAGGTATAAGTTACGTATTACAAAAATATGATCGTTGTATTGTATTGGAGGATGACTTGATTGTAAGTCCTAACTTTTTAGAGTTTATGAATCAGGGCTTGCATTACTATAAAAATGATGATAATATTTTATCAATATGCGGTTATTCTCCACCTATAAAATCCTCTGATGATATTTATTTCACACAGAGATCATCTTCTTGGGGTTGGGCAACTTGGTCTGATCGATGGAAAAAAGTAGATTGGGAATGCAAGTGTTATGATGATTTCAAATTTAATTTTTTAAAGAAAATCAAGTTCAATCGTATGGGGTCGGATTTATCATTAATGCTAAAAAAGCAAATGAATGGTCAGATTGATTCTTGGTCTATTCGATTCTCATTTCATCAATTTAATCATAATCTATATAGTGTTCATCCGGTAATTTCAAAAGTAGTAAACATAGGCATCAATGAACAATTTGCCACAAATACCTTTGGGAGTATAAAGCGTTTTTCCACCAAACTAGATAAAGGAGATAAATTGAGGTTTGATTTTGTTGAGGATCCTAACATAAAAGTTGAAATTATTCGACAGTTTATTAAGCCTAATTCCATTTTTGAACGCCTCAAAGCCAAATTTTTGGAATTAATTTGGTGAAAATACTTTTATTATCTCATTTCCCTCCTCCTGTCCATGGTTCTGCTTTGGTAGGACAACTTATTTTAAATAGTAGTATACTCAATTCAAATTTTGAATTTATAAATATAAATCTTTTGGCTTCACAAAAGGTTCAAGATTCTGGGCGGTTTCAAGGAAGAAAACTGATATCCTTTATTCGTTTATTATGGGTTTTAACTTATAACTTGATTCAAAATCGGCCAAAAATTTGCTATTATGCCTTGACCACCACGGGTTTGGCATTTTATCGTGATGTTTTACTCGTTGGAATAATCAAATTTTTTGGAATACCAATTGTTTATCATTTACACAATAAAGGGGTTCAAACAAATGCTAACAATTGGATAAACTATCAGCTTTATCGATATGTCTTTCATCGCTCAGATATCATCTTGCTTTCAGAATTATTATACCCAGATATCGACCAATTTGTCAAAAAAGAGTATGTACATATTTGCCCGAATGGAATTTCAAACATTTCTCTGATTCAGGTTAAAAAGGAAAAACCTACTATACTTTTTCTATCAAATCTTATTCAATCGAAGGGTATCTATGAATTGCTCGAAGCATGTCAATTACTTAAAAAACGCGGTATTGATTTTCAGTTAAATATTGTAGGAAGTGAGGGGGATATTCTTATCAAAGATTTAAATAAGGTAATTGAAAGCTATAGTCTAGAGAAATTTGTGAGCGTTTTAGGTCCAATTTTTAATGAAGAAAAGTTTAAATCCTTAGTTTCTGCCTCTGTATTTGTACTGCCTACTTTCTATCCTAATGAGTGCTTTCCATTGGTTTTACTAGAGGCCATGCAAGCGAGCCTTCCTGTGATTTCAACCTATGAAGGAGGAATACCCGATATCGTTATAGACGGTGAAACGGGGTATTTAGTGCCTCAACGAGATATTAATGCCTTAGCTGATCGGATGCAAGAATTAATTGAAAATCCTCATTTACGTGAACAAATGGGCCAGGCTGGTCGTAAACGTTACGAAGAATTATTTACGGCAGAAATTTTTGAAAATCGATTGTTGGAAATTTTGCAACAAGTCAGTTTAAAATATACGTAAACCATCCACTCCATCTATTCCTATACCTTCTCCACGCAAAACTTAACTCATACCGTGTATGAGTTAATGCGAAGGGCTCGGCTGAGGATTTCCACCATGGTATGTTTAGCTAACGTACATATGTTGATGGAGGCAAAAGGGAATGCGGATTTTAATAGCATATTTCGAAATGCCGATCTTCGCTTACTGGATGGAATGCCCTTGGTATGGTCCTATCGCGTTTTTCATGGTTATCGCCCGGAGCGAATTGCAGGGAAACATTTGATGCATGCCTTATTGGAGAAAGCTGCTGAGGAAGGTCTCTCGGTCTTCTTTTACGGTTCTACCCCTGAAAAATTGTATCGCGCGGAACAGTTTCTACAGCAATATTACCCGGGTTTGGAGATTGCTGGGATGATTTCTCCACCTTTCCGAGCGTTAATTGCTGAAGAATTTCAAGCGCATGCGGATTTTATCCAGGAATCGGGAGCCTCTATCGTTTTTGTTGCCTTAGGCTGCCCCAAACAAGAGCGATGGATGCACACCATGCGAGGGCGAATTCCAGCGGTGATGATTGGGGTTGGGATTGCCTTGGAGGTGTTAACAGGCCAACAAAAATCTACGCCACTTTGGATGGAGCGTGCGGGTCTCGAATGGCTTTTTCGTTTGTTGAAGGAACCTAATCGCTTATGGAAACGCTACTTGCTTACGAATTCGCGTTTTATTGCCTTGTTTCTGAAATCCTTCTTAACAGGAATCCATTAAATTGAATAGACATGTTTTCTTGGTTTAAAAAACAGACCGTTCAAGCCGCGGCTCCTTGGGGTTTGCGAGTTGACATCCACAACCACGTCCTGCCAAGTATCGATGATGGTGCTGCAGACCTGGATCAAAGCCAGTTCCTGCTACAAGGCTTACATTCCTTGGGTTTTCAGGAGGTCATCGCCACACCTCACATCGCGGCGGGCATTTATCTGAATACCCAAGAAACGATTTCAGATGCCTATTCACAGGTGACAAAAGCTCCATGGTCAGAGAACCAATTGATCAAAGGATTTGCGGCGGAATACATGATGGACGATTATTTTGATCGTCAAATTGCGAAGGGCTTGATTTGTTTGCCCAATCCTGGACAGAAAAAATATGTGTTGGTCGAGCTGCCTTACATGGATCTCCCTTTACATTGGCACGATTCCATCTTTGCCATGCGTAAGGCCGGTTACTTACCTATTTTGGCACATCCGGAACGCTACGCCTACATTAAAGCGGGCGTTATGGTCGAACGTTTTCGGGGGACCGGTATACAGTTTCAATTGAATTTACTCTCACTCAGTGGGTATTATGGTAAAGAGGTTATGAAACTCGCTCATTTTTATTTAAAGGAGGGTTTATATGATTTTGCGGGCTCGGATGCCCATCATGCGAATCACATTCGCGGTTTGCAAGCCATGGCGTCGGATCCTTTGCTTTCCGACATGATCGGGGAATATCCATTTCAAAATAATAAGGTCTTTGCTTCGGCAAATCATGAAGGCTAATCAACGTTTTTTGGGGAGTGTTTTGCTGCTTTTGGCTGATTTAGGCTGTTTTGCCTTGACATATCAGTTGGTCGATTTTTTCCAGCAGCTTTATCCACAGTCTGGCTTACGATTTTTGGATTACCACAATATTTGGATCAATGGAAGTATTTGGGTGTGTGTGGCCATTTATTTAGGTGTTTATCGGTCGTACATGCAGTATACGCTGGATGTGCTTCTGCGTCAAACTTGGCGTGCGATACTTCTCCAACAGGTTATCGTTGCCTGTATATTGAAAATGAATACAGGCAACTTTTATTTTAAGGAGGTCATATTTATCAAAATAGGTCTCTTATTTTTCTTTCTGTTTTTTGTTCGTTTGCTTTTGATTCAAATTGATTATTACATTGAAAATAAGGCAAATCATTTTAATCGCATCGGGATTTTTGGGATGAGCTTGGAGGCAATACAGTTGGCCTCGAAATTTGAAATGCAATACCACGGCCAAAAATTTGCGGGGATCATTGAACAGGATAAGGTATTGAGCCATACCGATTTAGAATTGCCAGTATACATACAGGTATTGCGTGCGATTGATTATGCCTCTGAGAGCAATATTCGTGAATTATTTATCTGTGTACCCTCGCACTACATACACGATTTAAATTACCTCTTTCATGAGGCTGAAAAGAAATTTGTTAGGCTGCACATCGTTCCCTCGGCCCGAGATTCCCGTCAGTGGCACTATCCCGTACATCGGGAGATGGATTTTCGATTTATTTCGCATCGAAAGAATCCCTTGGATAATTTGTTAAATCGCATAATTAAAAGGGGCTTTGATATTCTATTTAGTCTGTTGGTCATCGTCCTTATTTTGTCCTGGCTATACCCCATATTAGCGATTTTAATCCGCTGGCAGAGCCCGGGCCCCGTGATTTTCAAACAGAAAAGAACCGGCCGAGGTAATCAGGTATTCTGGTGCTACAAGTTTCGTAGTATGCGGGTCAATACAGACAGTGATCGCCGACAAGCGGTGAAGGATGATCAGCGCCTCACGCCAATCGGTTCATTTATTCGTAAGACGAGTTTGGATGAATTCCCTCAATTTATCAATGTCCTCTTGGGGGATATGAGTGTTGTGGGACCTCGGCCGCATATGATTTACCATTCGACAACCTATCAAAAACTTGTAGAGGGTTTTACATTTCGCCACTTTGTTAAACCGGGGATTACGGGTTTGGCGCAAATCAGTGGCTTACGCGGGGAGATCAATGGGGTAGAGGTTTTACAAGCGCGAATTCAAAAGGATATCGAATACATCGAACATTGGAATCTGATTCATGATTTGAAAATCTGTTTTCTGACGATCTATTTCCTGGTCATGGGGGATGAACACGCCTATTAATTAATTCATTATGATGTACATTTATTTCGCTTCGGGTCTATTGGCCGGATTTTCGTTTACAGCCTTTTTATTAATTAAGGAATTGTACACGCTTAATAAACGCAATCAAGTTCAAGCCAATCAAATTGTACGTTTGGAGCAATTGAATCAGTTATTAAGTTCACAGATTTCGGAAGAGCGTAGCCAAAAACAATCTTCCAAAACGACCCAAGAATTATGATGTTATTGGTCTGGTTACACTGTATGGTATTTGGTATGGATACCACCGCACACATTGAACTAGAAGCGAAAGTTCTGGCATCTGATTCGAAGCAAACACCTTTTTGGATGCGAAGCTTGAAATACGGTTCTGTACCGATGGAAAACCCGGGTATTGGGTTGGGCGTCAAAATGTTTCGGAATTATCAACCGCAAAAAAAATACGATTGGAAATATGGCTTGGAGTTGAATGCTTGGGGTGGCCAACAAAATACGGTCATCTTGACGGAGGCCTTTGTAAGCGGGCGACGCGGGAATTGGGAGTTATGGGCCGGAAGAAAAAAGGAAGTCTATGGCCTGGGCGATACAACGCTTAGCTCAGGATTTTATGCTTGGTCAGGGAATGCCATTCCCATGCCCAAGGTTCAATTTGGCACCCCTGGCTACATTAATATTTTTAATAAATGGATAGGCCTAAACATGACCTATTCGCATGGCTGGTTTGACAACACGGGCCCCCTGGAAAATGTCATGTTGCATCAGAAGAGTTTATATGGGCGAATTGGTCGGCCAGATTCTCGAATTAATTTATTCGGGGGCTTGAATCACCAGGTTCAATGGGCGGGTCAGCGAAAGGTTAAATTAACGACTCCCCGTGGGATTAACGTCTATCCCGGAGGATGGAATACCTATTTCTATGTTGTGACGGTGTTAAAAAATCGAAATTGGGTAAGGATAGACCCTAATACTACTTCTGATGATACCGAAAATCAGTTTGGGAATCATTTAGGGTCGATTGATTTGGCGGCACAATATCGAACATCTTGGGGTCATATTTTAGGCTATAAGCAGACCGCTTATGAACAAGGGGCTGTTTTTAATTTGACGCCGGCGGATGATGGATTAACAGGGCTATCTGTTCGGATCGATGGTCAGCATTTGATTGAGGGGGTATTGATTGAGCACCTATATACGGGGAATCAGGGCTTATATCGCTCATGGCTTGCCAAATTGTTCAATACTGTTGATAGTCATTTTGGAGAAAGAATTGAATATATGTACAATGGCGCTCGATCGACGGGTTGGTGGTACAAAGAGGATGAAATAGGGACTCCTTTAATTATGCGCGACTCCAAGACTCTGCAAGGTGGGACTAAATTTACTTATAATGCGGTAAATACGCTTTATCTAGGAATTCGTGGACATATAAATGAAGATACGGATTGGCTATTGCGTGCCTCTCATGCTAGTGCCACGCATTTACGTCCATCTAGAACGCCAGTTCCAACTTTTCGTCAGCGTTCCTATAGTTTACGCGTAAACCACAGGAGGAGTGAGGCAATTAACTATGGATTTGAGTTTGCCTATGACCAAGGAGACCAGCTGGAAGGTAGTGTCGGATTGTTAGTCAGTTTAAAATATGTTTTTAATTAACGAAAAATGAAATTTAGTAAGATCGCCCATTTAGGAAAATTTAGTCAATACACGAAAGTTGAATTGATTCAAAAACTGGAAGGTTATCGGTATTTCACCACCAGTCAAGATGAATTTAGCGAGTTGGTCCGATTTGAGGGAGAGGGTACAATACTTGAATTAAGATTCGATTTATCCGGAAAATTTATTGAAATGGTCGCAGAAAGTTGGCAGGATGTGCCTATGACTTACCATAAATATAAGTAAAGAGAGTAGTAGAATTCTGATTGTCTAAACCCACCTGAATTTTTCGGGTGGGTTTTTTATATGTTATAACCAATAGGAAAGAATGGCATGTATTCTTATCTGTATTTTTGGGTGTAATAAACTTAAGTCTATTCAGTAGACATCGAAGGTATTATAGAACTAGGATTGTCTAAACCCTCTTCGAATTTCGAAGAGGGTTTTTTAAGATGAAGCAAAAAGTATTTCTCATTTGTGGTCGCGAAAATCTTTCGGCAGATGTTGATTTTCTACTGAATTTTATTTCATTTTTGAATGAAAAAGGTTTTCAAGTTATCCACGAAATTGAATTCAATGGATTGGGTGATCAGAGTCAACATATACCCAAATCAATTCTTGGAAAAATACTGAATGCAGGTATTTATCATAGCAAAAGAATCCTAATCACACGCTTTCAGCGATACATTACTCCGTTTACCATTTACGTGCGAGCCAAAAGAATAATCCAACGTTTACACAAAATGAATCCAGAGAATCATGAAGTGTATATCGTGGGAAGATCTGCAGGCGCCATTGTGGCCACCTATGTCGCTCAGAAAATACCCATAAAAGCCATTTTCGCTATCGGATATCCATTTATTCATCCGATTTATGGGGAGCAACGTTTTCGGTTTAGGCATTTGGCACATTTTCAAACGCCTATGTATATCTTTCAAGGTATCTCAGACGAATACGGTAGTGGCCCTCAAATCATGCAAATTCCCATGTCTGAGAAGATTCATGTTGATTATTTTGAAACCAACCATGATTTTAAGTTATCCACCTCCGACTGGCTCGTATTTACTTCCCGCATTGAAAAATATACCATTTAGCTGCTAACTTTTCCAATCGCACAACTCACGTAGGATTTAGCCTCCTTGAATAGTGTGTTATTCCCTTTCTCCGGATAACCCATGCTGTCCATTTTCTTGATGTAAGCCTCTCGGTTCAACTGCTTACCTTGGATCTGAATTTTTTCCTCTTCGAGTGTTATTTCGACCGACTTGACCCCTTTGAATTCCAATAAGGCCTTTTTGATGCCGCTCATGCAGCCACCACATTTGATGTTTTCAACGAAAATTTCGAGCGTTTCCATGGTGTTCTTTGATTAGTGTATTCAAAGATAGCTACTTCATGAAGGGGATTCTATGACTTAAGTCACCTTATAAAATTGCTTTGATTTTCTCCTTGACTCCTTTTTTTAGGCGGTAGGTAATCAGGCGCTTGTCTTCTGTCGAAGCGGTACGTTCGATCGCGTTTTTGATGTTGTAGTAGAAGGCCAACTTCTCATTGACTTGTTTGATGGTCACGAAACGAATGCGACGCTGATTCTCTTGTGATTTATTGGCGCAATCTAAGATTTCATTGAGTTCGTTGGTCGGAATATAATTATCTCCCGATTCGACCAATGCCTTGAGTAATTTGCGTTCTAATTGGTCGAAACTAGGTTCGAGCTTTCTTTTTTTGGTATACACCCAATAAAACACCCCAAATAAAATCATCAGTCCAACTCCGCCTAGGTAATAAGGGCTGTAGTCGGGCTCGTAGAATCGCCCTATGTAGGTGGACTTTTTCAGTAGTTCATTGACTGGAATAATAGAAAGTGGTCCGCGGTGCGCAAAATGAAAGTATTTGATGGTGTCACCGCTGACAAAATGATCTCCACTCGATTCGAAGTAAGTGGAATTATCTTTATAGAGATATACTTCATTTTTGGATGGATCGATAATGAAGGCACGATCGCGTGCTAAATGAACAAAATGAGTCCCATTCCAGAAGATGGCTCGATGCTCTTCCAGTGGTAGGGCGGATGAAATATTTCCCAAAATTTCCCAAGATTTGGTGGCGAAATTAAAGCGTTGAATTTCCCGTGGGTAACTTAGTTTTTCGTCCTCTAAAAAGTTTTTATGTATGGATCCACCCGAATAAAATGCATCTTCGGAGGCTGAGTATCCCAAAAAACCTGACGATATCATTTCGGGGCCTAGATTTTTAGGTCGGAGTAATTCCCATTCTTTACTAACCTTCTCGTCGAAATAAGTGATATGCTTATTGTAGGACCAAAACCCCTCTCCACCGATGGAATACAAGGTATTTTTACGGATAAAGCGTGTCGCACCAAAATTGTATCCACTGTGCAATGTGCGGTCTACGCGTTTGAGCGTGGCAGTCTGGGTGTCAAAATCATATACCAGCCCTGTTCCCTGAATGACTAGGCGGATTGTATTTTTTGTGATGAAAAAATAATCTGCGTGATTGGGTTTGGCTACCAATGTGGCAAAATCTTGCTCATCGATCAATAACGGACGAATCATAGCCCATACGTCAGAGCTTACTTCCTGCTCAAATTGTCTAGTATCTAAATTGATTCGTTGGCGTAAATTTTGATGGGGAGGCAGCCAGTTGATTACGTGTTCAAGCGCAAAACCAGAGGAATAAATTCCCAATAAGCAAAAAAGTAGGATGCGCTGAAAGTATGTTTTCACGTAAAATAATTAATGGAACAAAAATAGAAAATATGATTAATAAACAATTCAATTCAGAAAACGGAATTAGGTAAAATAACACAAATAACATTTTTTTATCACGCTTTTATTGAATTCGGAGATTAACTTTAGTTTGGTTCATTAGTTAAATATCTTCTGTTCTATATCATATGAAAAAAGTTATTTGCCTTTTTTTAGGCTTATTGCTGAGTGCCTGCACCAAAGAAATCCTTACCCACAAACTTAGCACAGATGCAAGCCCATTGAATGGGGGTAGTGTTACGCCCCCAAGTAATTCCTTTGAGCATGGCCAACAAGTTTCCTTGACCGCCACGCCAAAAGGCGAATATGTTTTCAAAAATTGGCAGGGTGCGCTAAGCGGAACCACGAATCCCACGAGCCTATTGATGGATGCCGACAAGCAAGTCACGGGCGTTTTTGAGAAAAGACAATATCCCTTGAACCTGACGATTGAAGGAAATGGAACGGTGAAAGAAGAGGTGATAGCCATGGCAAGTCAGGCGCAATACCCGTCTGGGACTACGGTTAAATTGACAGGCAGGGCGAACCCAGGTTCAATTTTTAGTGAGTGGAAGGGGGATAAAACGGGGACAGATTCTGTTTTGACTACGACAATTACAAACCCCGTTTCTTTAACGGCTAAATTTTTAGAAAGGCCCATGGTCCCCGCCATTAATACGGATATATATCCTGATTTTAATTTCAATGATCATGTCGCGGGGAAACATGGTCCATATGACTTTAATTCGGATGGGATTCCGGATATGGTTGCTTACAAGATGCGTACAGATAATTCGGTTTATCCCGCGATTGTTGAGATTAAAGACTATACCGGCAAAAACATTTATACCTTCAATGTCAAGGATGTAAAACCTAATGTCCGGGATTCTTTGCGAACCGTAATGATCGACTTTCGCGACTTAAATAATGACGGCAATTTGGATTTAGGACTTTCTTACATGGCTGAATGGTGGAATGGTCAACCAGGAGCACCGGGTAGTACAGTTAAATATGTAGGAAATTTCGTGTATTTATTATTGTCAAAAGGAAAATTACAGTTTGATGCGATTGAGGTTTTAGATGAGCCAAAGCAAGAACAAATTTCGTTTAATATAAATTTATTTGATTGGGATTTTGATGGGAAAGACGATGTCCTAATGTCGGATTTGTCCAGAGGGGATTATTTGAAAAATCTTGGGAATAATAAATTTGAGCGAAGGAAATTAACTGCACCGCCATTCAAGCAAGGCATGGGCAATTTAGTGGATTTTGATAAGGACGGTAAAATTGATTTTGTGAATCTATACACGAATCAATACGATGAAAATAATCGTCAAACCTCAAATGATAATTCTCAAACATTATCCGTTTTAAGTTCTAAAGGGGTACAGAACTACCCCGTAGTAGGTAAAACAATTACCAAATACATTTACATTTTGGGTGATATTCTATCTGCAGAGCGCATCAATATGGTCGATGGCGATGGAGATGGCGATATGGATTTAGTCGTAGGTAGTATACGCGCTAAGCCTAACTCACCTTGGACGTATGTGCAGGACTATTATGAAAATACAGGCAAACAATTTGAGTATCGACCTGATTTTATTGAAATCGATGCCAATCTAGTTGGCGAATTACAAGTCTGGGCTGCCGATATCGACAAAGATGGGGATGTTGATTTGTTTTACCCTACTTATCGAAAGAGTCAACTTAATGCGCCGAGAGGTGGATATTTTTGGTGGGAGAATACCAAAAAGGGATTTAAAATTAACAAGAATTTCTATTTGAAATATTGATGAAGCAAGTCATTGTTGCGAGCCTTTTTTTCTGCTTGGTCTCCTGCACCAAAGAAATCCTCACGCACAAACTCAGCACGGACGCAAGTCC
>JACCDV010762527.1_pt1 | contig 30983 bp, 31 predicted proteins | sample 7446131 | NCBI WGS metagenome assembly JACCDV01 (sample SAMN15323448, study PRJNA562643) | freshwater metagenome | isolation source: river surface water | place: USA:Blue River Watershed | collected 2017-08-17 | reverse complement strand
CTACGAAAGATCGCTGCGCGCTACGTGCTACCCCCGCGTCGCCCGCGAAGTTATCCGCGCGAAGTCAAGCAACGCAGCAAGTCCTATCCAACAAAAAATGCCAGTCAGCTTAACTGACTGGCATTAGGCCGAGGCCGGTTTTTTTCATGCGCAGGTCGACCGTGAAGGCGTCAACGGATCAGCCAGCGAATCAGATACGCAAGCACACCGAGCGCTGCCACCGACAGCACCCAGATCAGCGCAAACCAGCCGAGCTTTCTCGCGAGGTCTTTCATCCGATGTCCGATATCGATGCCGGATGCCTGCGCATCAGTGATAACCGCCACCAACATTCACCTTGCCACGGAATACCCAATACGAGTACGCCGTGTATGCAAGGATGACGGGCAGCAGCACCGACGCACCGACGATCAGGAAGCGCAAGCTGTTCTCGGGCGCAGCGGCCTCCCAGATCGTGACCGACGACGGCACGATATGCGGATAGAAGCTGATGCACAGGCCGATGAAGGACAGCACGAACAGGCCCAGCGATGCAAGGAAAGGCAGCAGCTCCAGACGGTCACGCAGGCCGATGTACAGTGCGATTGCGCAGGCCAGCACCAGCGCCGGTACCGGCATCACGTACAACGCCTGCGGCCACGCAAACCAGCGCGCCATGAAGTGCTCGCTGAGGAAGGGTGTCCACAGGCTGACGATGCCGATCAGCGCCAGTGTCAGCACGCCGGAGATCCATGCGAAGGTCACGGAACGATCCTGCACTTCGCCATCGGTCTTCCAGATCAGCCAGGTCGAGCCCAGCAGCGCATAGCCAATCACCAGCGCGGCTCCGGTGGTCAGCGAGAACGGGGTCAGCCAGTCCCACCAGCCGCCCGCATACGCGCGGCCGGCGACCGGGATGCCCTGCACGAACGCGCCCAGCGCAATGCCCTGGAAGAAGGCAGCGGCAGTCGAGCCGACCGTGAACGCCCAGTCCCACAGGTACTTGCGCTCGGTCTTCCAGCGGAATTCGAACGCGACGCCACGGAACACCAGCGCCAGCAGCATCGCGATGATGGGCGCATACAGCGCCGGCATGATCACCGCATACGCAAGCGGGAACACCGCAAACAGGCCGCCACCGCCCAGCACCAGCCAGGTCTCATTGCCATCCCAGACCGGTGCGACCGAGTTCATCATCTGGTCGCGGTTCTGTTCGCCTTTCACGAACAGGAACAGGATGCCGACGCCGAGGTCGAAACCGTCGAGGATCACATAGGCCAGCACCGCAAATGCGATCAGCCCGGCCCAGATCAGCGGAAGATCAAGATTCATGTCAGTGTCTCCCTTCGGCGGAGGCAATGACCGGCGACGGCATGATGCCGGCCGCACGGATCGGCTCTCTGGTCGACAGGCCCGGTTCGTGTTCGGACGGTGCGCGCGACATCAGGCGCAGAATGTAATACGTGCCGATGCCGAACAGCGAGAAGTACACGACGATGAAGGCCAGCAGCGATGCGCCGACCGCCGGGGTATCGATCGCCGATACCGATTCCGCAGTGCGCAGCAAGCCATACACGGTATAGGGCTGGCGGCCGACCTCGGTGGTGATCCAGCCGGCGATCACTGCAATGAATCCGCTCGGGCCCATCAGCAATGCCGCGCGATGCAGCCAGGGCGCGTCATACAGGCGACCGCGTGCGCGTTGCCACAGGCTCCACAGCCCGATGCCGAGCATCGCCATGCCGATGCCGACCATCACGCGGAAGCTCCAGAACAGCACGCCGACCGGTGGCCGCTCTTCCGGTGGCCACTCCTTCAATCCCTTCACGACACCGTCGGCGTCATGCGTGAGGATCAGGCTGCCGAGTTTCGGAATCGCGATCTTCGCATCGACGCGTTCTTCATCGCTGTTCGGCACGCCGAACAGAATCAGCGGCGCGCCCGCATGGGAGTCGAAATGGCCTTCCATCGCCGCGATCTTGGCGGGCTGGTGTTCCAGCGTGTTCAGGCCATGGAAATCGCCGGCCGCGATCTGCAGCGGTGCGGTGCAGATGATCATCCACATCGCCATCGAGAACATCGTGCGTGCGCCTTCATTCGCGACGCCGCTGCTGCGCGCCTTCAGCAGGTGCAGCGCGCCGACCGCGCCAACCACGAACGCGGTGGTCAGGTAGGCCGCCAGCAGCATGTGCACCAGTCGGTACGGGAACGACGGATTGAAGATCACGGCGATCCAGTCGACGACGATGAATTGTCCCGCGTCATTGGTCGCATAACCGGCCGGGGTCTGCATCCAGCTGTTGACCGACAGGATCCAGAAGGCCGACATGAAGGTGCCGAGCGCGACCATCGCGGTTGCGAAGAAATGCAGCTTCGGTCCGACCCGTTCGCGGCCAAACAACATCACGCCAAGGAAACCGGCTTCGAGGAAGAAGGCCGACAGCACTTCATAACCCATCAGCGGGCCCAGCACCGGGCCGACTTTGTCGGAGAACACGGCCCAGTTGGTGCCGAACTGGTAGCTCATCACGATGCCGGATACCACGCCCATGCCGAAGGCGACTGCGAAGATCTTTTTCCAGTAGTCGAACAGGTTCTGGAACACCGCGCGCCCGGTCAGCAAGTGCAGGCCATTGAGCACCGCCAGGTAACTGGCAAGGCCAATCGAAAACGCCGGGAAAATAATATGGAAGCTGACCGTGAATGCGAATTGCAGGCGGGCCAGCCCTAGTGCATCAAGTAGCATGGAAACAGTCTTTCAGGAGAACGGTGGCCGCAGTTCGCCTGAAGCTGTCGCGTCAGGCGAGGGCGGTGCTGTCGGTCTTGTTGCGCTCGTTGCGCTTGTCGGCGTGGGCCTGGAAGGCCTGGTGCGTACTGAGGTAGATCCGATCTTTCATGCGTTCTCCCAGTGGTGTGGGGCGCAGGCGGTCAAGGACGGGTCCCTTGATTTCGGAAAACTGCAGGCTGATATTGCGCGATGCCAGGCTCTGCTCGAGCTCGGTCAGTATGCCCAGGGCCGTGCTATCCAGCTGGTTCACGGCCGACAGGATCAGCAGTATACAGCGAGTGTCCGGATGCGACTGCACCAGCGACTCGATGCGTGTTTCCAGCACCTGTGCATTCGCAAAGTACAGGCTCTCGTCGATGCGCAGCGCGATCAGGCCCGGCAGCGTCTCGACCTGATGGCGCTCGACATTGCGGAAATGCTCGCTGCCCGGCACCCGACCCACGACCGCCATGTGCGGATGGCTGCTGCGCCACACCAGCACGGCCAGCGACAGCACCACGCCGAGCAGGATGCCTTCTTCGACGCCCAGCAGCACCACGCCGAAGAAGGTCAGCAACAGCGATGTGGCATCGGCCTTGTCGTAGCGCCATGCATCCTTCAGCGTGGCGACATCGATCAACGCGGTGACAGCGACAATGATGGTTGCGGCCAGCACGGTATGCGGCAGGTAATGGAAGCTGCCGGTGAAACCCGCAATCACAATCGCCATCAGCACCGCAGACACGATGCCGGCCGCGGGCGTTTGCGCACCCGCAGAAAAATTCACGACCGAGCGCGCAAAGCCGCCGGTGACCGGGTAACCACCGGACAGCGCACTTGCGATATTCGCCGCGCCTATGCCCTGCAGTTCACGGTTCGGGTCGATGCGCTGTCCGCGCTTCAGCGCCAGCGACTGCGCGACCGATACGCTCTCGACAAAGCCGACCAGCGAGATCAGCGCCGCCGGCAGGAGCAGCAGCGATAGCTGCGCCAGCCCGCCCTGGTCCAGCGACGGCAGCGCCAGTGCCGGCAGGCCCGCCGGCACCTCGCCGACGATGGACACGCCGGCGGACTGGTCCAGCCGGTAATGCGCAACGATCGCCGTCGATGCCACCACAGCCAGCATTGGCGCGAGCTTGGTCGCGAGATCGGCAAGCTTCGGTGCCACGCCGATGCGCTGCAGCAGCGGGCCGAGATAGCGCCGCGCACACCACAGGAATACCAGTGCCGACAGCCCGAGCGTTGCGGTGCTGGCATTGAGCGCCGGCAGCTGTTGCGGCAGCGCTGACAGCGTGGTGAGGATGTTCCCCGATGGCAGCGGCAAGCCCAGCAGCGATTTCAGCTGGCCGACCGTGATCAGCACTGCCGAACCGGAGATGAAGCCGCTGATCACCGGATGGCTGAGGAAGTACGCCAGAAAGCCCAGACGCAGCAAACCGGCAACGAACAGCATCACGCCCGACAGCAGCGCCAGCAGGATCGCCATCGACAGATACTCGGGCGAGCCCGGCAGTGCGAGTGGCGCGAGGGCGCTGGCTGTCATCAGCGACGCGACTGCCACCGGCCCGACGGCCAGCGTCATGCTGCTGCCGAACAGTGCATACGCCAGCAGCGGCAGCACGCTCGCATACAGGCCGACCGCCGGCGGTAAGCCCGCGAGCATCGCATATGCGAGGCTTTGCGGGATCAGCATCACCGTCACCACCATGCCGGCGGTCAGGTCACCAGCCAGCCAGGGGCGTTGGTATGCAGCGAGCCACGGGGGCAGCAGTTTGCGCATCATCGGTAGGTCAGCTCTTGATCATCTCTGCATCATCTCTTCATCGGCTCGGTTGCCAGCCCGGGCAGCAGCCCGGGCATCAGCCACATCGTCAGCCCGATCTTCAGCCCGGTACCGGACGCGCCAGCCATTCGCGGCCTTTCAGCATCACATCCCAGTAGATCGCCGGCAGGATGTCCTTTTTCAGTATCCAGGCCGAACGGCGCGGCACCGTCGGGTCGAGCGGGAAGGTGGGCAGCAGCTTGCCGCCGAAGCCGAACTCGGCCAGCACGATCTTGCCTTTCTCGACGGTCAGCGGGCAGGAGCCATAGCCGTCATAGCGGGTCGGCAGCGGCTCGCCGCTGCGTGCAGCCAGCAGGTTTTCGGCGACCACCACCACTTGCTTGCGCGCGGCGGCCGCTGTCTTCGCATTCGGCGACGAGCACGCATCGCCGAGACTGAAGATCTCCGGATAGCGCACATGCTGCAGCGTGGTCTGGTCGACATCGACCCAGCCTTCGGCATTGGCCAGTTCGCTTTCGCGCACGAAGTCCGGTGCGCTCTGTGGCGGCACCACGTGCAGGAAGTCGAAGGATTTTTCGACACGCTGCAGGTTGCCGTCGGCATCCTTTTCTTCGAACCACGCCAGCTGACGCTCGCCATCGACCGCCACCAGCTTCGAGTTGAAGTTCAGGTGTATGCCATAGCGATTCACGTACTCCATCAGCGGCGGCACGAAGGTCGATACACCGAACAGCACTGCACCGGCATTGTGGAAATCGACTTCCATGTCCTTCAGCAGCCCGCGCTGTTCCCACTCGAAGCAGGACAGATACATCGCCTTCTGCGGTGCGCCGGCGCACTTGATCGGCATCGGCGGCTGCGTGAAGATCGCGCGGCCTTTCTTCATCGATTGCACCAGTTGCCAGGTATACGGCGCCAGGTCGTAGCGGTAATTCGATGTGACGCCATGCTTGCCCAGGGTCTCCTGCAGGCCGGGGATCGCGCCCCAGTTCAGTTGCAGGCCCGGCGCGACGACCAGGTTCTGATAGCTGATCGCATTGCCGGTATCAAGCATCACCTTGCGCTGCGCCGGATCGAATGCGGTGACGGCGGCGCGTATCCAGGTGACGCCCTTTGGCATCACCGACGCCATGTCGCGCTCGGTGGCTTTCGGGTCGAACGCGCCGGCGCCGACCAGGGTCCAGGCCGGCTGGTAGTAATGCTTGTCGCGCGGCTCGACGATGGAAATCTGCAGGTTGGGCTGGCGCTTGAGCAGGCTGGCCGCCAGCGAGATGCCGGCAGCACCACCGCCGATGATCAGGATGTCATGGCTGTCGCCCCAGTTGCAGGCCGATGCCGCACCGCTGCTCGCGGGTGTGGCGGCGGCCGGTGCAGCGTGACCACTGGCCATGCGATACAGGTTTTGCGAGCGCGCGCCGCTGCGGCAAAAAGCGAGTACTGGCTTCGGGCACTGCGCCAGTAATTCAGCGAACTGGCGGGCCTGCGCATCGGTGATCTGGCCGCTGATCACGGGCAGGTGCGCGTAGATCAGGCCGGCTTGCTTCGCGGCCGCCTGGATTTGCGCGCTGGACGGCTGGTCGGCACCGCCTTCGCCATCCGGTCGGTTGTTGATCACGGTCTTGAAGCCCATCGCGGCGATCTGCGTGAGTTCTTCCGGGCTGATTTGCGGCGCGGTGCTGAAGACGTCGTTGTGACGGGTAGGCGTGACTGCCATGGCGGTTCTCCGGTGTGTCGCCGGCCGTGGGATGCCGGCGGCCATTGATCTGGTGATCGATTCTCGTCTTGCTCTTGTGTTTTAACTTAACGCGGTGATATTATATATTCCAATAAACTATTGGTCAACGCTGCCTTTCAAGGAGAAGCCCATGTCTGCTACCGCCGTGAAGCCCCAGGTCGAGGGATTTTTCGACCCCGCTACCTGGACCGTGACCTATGTCGTGTACGAGAAGGAAGGGGGTCCGTGCGCGATCATCGACTCCGTGCTCGACTATGACCCGAAATCGGGCCGCACCAGCACGACCTCGGCAGACAAGGTGATCGCCTTCGTGCAGCAAAAGCAGCTGAAGGTGGAATGGATCCTCGAAACCCATGCCCATGCCGATCACATCACCGCCGCACCTTACCTGAAACACAAGCTCGGCGGCCGTACCGCGATCGGCGATCACATCACCACGGTGCAGAAGGTGTTCAAGGGCATCTTCAATCTGGAAAACGGTTTTGCGACCGACGGCGCGCAGTTCGATCATCTGTTGAAGGATGGCGAAGTGTTCAGCTTCGGCGGCTTGTCCGGTCATACGATCTATGTGCCGGGCCATACGCCGGCCTGTGTTGCGTACCAGATCGGCGATGCAGTCTTCGTCGGCGACACGATGTTCATGCCCGATGTCGGCACGGCGCGCTGCGATTTTCCCGGCGGTGACGCGAAGACCCTGTACAAGTCGGTGAAGAAGATCCTCAGTCTGCCGGACGACACTCGCCTGTTCATGTGCCACGACTATCCGCCGAATGATCGCCCGGTCGCGTTCGAGACCACGGTGCGCGAGCAGCGGCAGAAGAATATCCATATCAATGACAGCATCTCGGAAGCGCAATTCGTCGAGATGCGCACCAAACGCGATGCGACGCTGGAGATGCCGGTGCTGATCCTGCCGTCGGTGCAGGTGAACATCCGCGCCGGCGAGATGCCGCCGAAGGATGACAACGGCGTCAGCTACCTGCGCATTCCGGTGAACGCTTTGTAATTGGGTTCATAAGCAAAAAAAATCCCGCGCCTGAGCGCGGGATTTTTGTTTGACGCGGTGCTGTTTACAGGCCGGCGTTCTGCTGCGCGACCATCATGTACAGCATCGGGATCGACAGCATCGTGTTGAAGCGCGACGTCAGCATCGCCATGCGTGCGGCCTTGGCCTTTTCGTCGGCTTCGACGGTGACGATACCGAGCGCCTTCTTCTGGTTCGGCCAGATGATGAACCAGACATTGAAGGCCATCAGCAGTGCCAGCCACATGCCGATACCAATCGCGTGGAACGGCACCTGCAGGCCGAGCGCCGCAGCGAGGTAACCATTCATCCAGGCCAGCAGCACGCCGGTGACCACGGTCGCCAGTGCCGCATAACGGAACCAGAACAGTGCGGTCGGTGCGATCACCTTGCCAATCGCCGGCTTTTGCTCATCCGGGATCTTCGGCATCGACGGGATCTGCACGAAGTTGAAGTACCACAGCAGGCCGATCCACATCACGCCCGACAGCACGTGCAGCCAGCGCATGACGAATGCACCCCAGGCATGGCCCATCGCGGGGCCGGCGCCCGACACGCTGCTGGCGATCAGTACCAGCAGGATCAGGATGACGAGGCCGGCAATGACGGTGCGGCCCAGTGATTGCAGAATAGCTGCCATAAATCCTCCAAGAAATTCAAACGGTCGAATTATTGTTGATGGATGCATGCGCACCAGCGCGCGGTGCGGCCTTGCTCCTTTATAAATGCCGGCGAAGTATAGCCCAATCAGCAACGGGCGTTGTGCGCCCCGGCAGCGTCCGAAGCGGGGGCGGCAGCGGCGAATCAGTCCGGATCCGGCGTCACCTGGTCGACGTGGACCGTGGCGCTGCCCTGCGCGAGTTTCAGGTGCAGCGATTGCGGCGCCGCCAGCTGCGCGCTGTCGCGCAGCACCTGACCGTCGGCGTCCTGCACGATCGCATAGCCGCGTTCCAGTGTGCGCTGCGGCGCCAGCAATTCCAGCTGTGCGTGCAGCGTCGACAGCCGGTGGCCGGCAGCGACACGGCAGGCGTGGAAGCCGGCCGCCAGTCGTTCATGGCGCGCGGACAGCTGCGCGCGCATCAGCCGCGTGTCGGGCAGCGCATGATGCAGCCGGCGCGCAGACTGCGCGAGCGCAAAGCGCGCGCTGGCCAGCGGCGCATCGGTCGCGTGCTGCAGTCGCGCCTGCAAGGCGTCGAGCCTGAGCCGGTGCTGGCGGATGGCCGCGCCCGGTCCCTGCACGCGGTGCGCGAGCCAGTCCAGTGTCTGCGTATGCTCGTCGAGCTGGCGGCGCATCGCGGCATCGAGCTCATCGGCATGCTGGCCGAGCGCAGCGAGCCAGTCGGCGCGCGGTGTCGCGGCCAGTTCGGCGGCTGCCGTCGGTGTCGGTGCGCGCAGGTCGGCGACGAAGTCGGCGATCGTCACATCGGTTTCATGGCCGACGCCCGAGATCACCGGCATCGAACATTCAGCGATCGCGCGCGCGACGCGCTCGTCATTGAAGCACCACAGGTCTTCGAGGCTGCCGCCGCCACGGCCGACGATCAGCAGGTCGCACTCGGCGCGTGCCGATGCGGTCGTGATCGCCTGTGCGATCTGCGCGGCGGCCGCGTCGCCCTGCACCAGTGTCGGATACAGCAGCAGCTGCACGTGCGGTGCGCGCCGGCGGAATGCGGTGATCATGTCGCGCAGCGCCGCCGCCTGCGGGCTGGTGACGATGCCGATGGTGCGCGGGAAGGTCGGCAGCGCACGCTTGCGCGCCGCATCAAACAAGCCTTCCGCGCCGAGCTGTGCCTTCAGCCGCAGGAAGGCTTCATACAGATTGCCGACGCCGGCGCGGCGCATGGTCTCGACATTGAGCTGAAAATCGCCGCGCGGCGCATACAGGCTGACAGTCGCGCGCACCTCGATCTTGTCGCCCTCGCGCGGCGCGAAATCCACATACTGTGCGCGGCCACGGAACATCACCGCGCGTACCTGCGCGCCGGCGTCTTTCAGCGTGAAGTACCAGTGGCCGGACGCGGCGCGGGTGAAGTTCGAGATCTCGCCCGCAATCCATGCCAGCGGGAAGCTGCGCTCCAGCAGGCGCGACACCGCCTGGTTCAATTGGGAAACCGTCAATATCTCCGGGCGGGTGGCGGACGCTTTCCGCTGTCCTTCCGGCAATGCATCGGGCAAGTCAAATTCCATCGCGGCGGCTCGGACAGTGCTGGCTTTCCACATTATTGCGCGCAAGTTCCTGCCGGGCGGGAAATCGGAATCTTCCGGACGTGGAAGGCGCGAATTTGAGATAAACCATTGATTATTAAAGGAAAACCGGTTTTGCCTGATTCTGAGGCAACTCAGAAAAGTGCTTATGAATCAAGGACTTTGCCAGCGGCGCGACGGCTTGCCCACAAAGTTATCCACATCAGATGTGAACAACGCCGCGTTTGACCTGACATCGCCCCGGCGGCGTGGTTTGCGCACGCTCAAGCAAGTACCAGCTTCGCCGCAGCACCTGCAGCCATGGCGACTATTGCGGTGAATAGTCAATGATCGCCTTCGGCTGCAGATTCCTTGCCCGGGGGCAGTGAAGCGGATACAGTCTGCAACCGTTGATTCCACACATCCGGGGACTGCACCTTGTTCGCCATCATTCAGGCTGCGGGCTGGCCGATCTGGTTCTTGCTTGCCGCTTCCGTCGTTGCGCTCGCGGTCATCGTCGAGCGCGCATTGTACCTGCGGCCTGCGCGCATTTTGCCGCCGGCCTTGCTGTCCGAAGCGATCGCCGTCGCGCGTGACGGCCGTGCCGACGCCGAAGTACTGCGCCAGCTGGAGCAGAACTCGCCGCTGGGCCGCGTGCTGGCTGCCGGCTTGCGCAATACCGGTGCGCCGCGCGAGGTGATGCGGCAGGCGATCGAGGAAGCCGGGCGCGCGGTCGCGCACCAGCTCGGCCGCTACCTGACGACGCTGGGCACGATAGCGACACTGGCGCCGCTGCTGGGCCTGTTCGGCACCGTGATCGGCATGATCGAGCTGTTCGGCGCGCAGGATGCGGCCGGCGGCGACCCGATGCGCATCGCGCACGGTATTTCGGTGGCGCTGTACAACACTGCCTTCGGTCTCGCGGTGGCGATGCCGGCGCTGGTCTGCCACCGCCACTTCCATGCCAGGGTCGATGATTTCGTTGTCGACATGGAGCAGCAGGCGGTGCATTTCGTCGATGCGCTGAACGGCGTGCGCGACTGACATGAATTTTCGCAAAGGCCGCGAACGTGACCGTCCCGAGGTGAACCTGATCGCGTTCATCGACGTGCTGCTGGTGATCCTGATCTTCCTGATGGTCAGCACCACGTTCAGCAAGGTGAATGCGCTGCGCGTGAGCTTGCCGACCGCCGACGCCCACCGCAAGCAGCCGCAGCCGGAACTGATCAGCGTGGCCGTCGATGCCGAGGGGCGTTTTGCCATCAACAACCGTCGCATCGATGCGCGTGATGCGCAGGGACTGGCCGGCGTGTTGCGCGATGTCGCGCATGGGCGTGCCGACCTGACCGTCGAAGTGCATGCCGATGCGATGGCGACCCACCAATCGGTGGTCAATGTGATGGAAGCGGCGCGCATGGCCGGCCTGCACCGGCTGAACTTCGCGACGCAGGGCCTGCATCGCGCCGGTGCCGGTGGCGCGCCATGACGACCATGCGCAGCGTTGGCGGTCGCGGTCCGCGGGTCGAAGCACTGCTGATGCGCGCATGGCGCAGGCGTGGCGGTCTCGCAATCGCGTTGTTGCCGCTGGCGGCAGTCTATGGCGTGCTGACGGCGCTGCGTCGCGCGCTGTATGCATTGCGCATACTGCGGCAGGTGACCCTGCCGGTGCCGGTGATCGTGGTCGGCAATATTTTTGTGGGCGGCACGGGCAAGACGCCGTTCACGATCTGGCTGGTCGAGAGCTTGCGCGAGCGGGGATTTCATCCGGGCGTGATCTCGCGCGGTTACGGACGGGAATCCGAGCAGATTGCCGACGTCAAAGCCAACAGTACCGCCGACGAGGTGGGTGACGAACCCTTGCTGATTGCACAGCGCAGCGGCGCACCGGTGGTGGTGGGGCGCGATCGGGTGTGGGCTGCGCGTCGCCTGCTGGCGCTGCATCCGACGGTCGATGTGATCGTGGCCGATGACGGCTTGCAACATTACGCGCTCGGGCGCCAGATCGAGATACAGCTGTCGGATGCACGTGGTGTCGGCAATGGCTGGCTGTTGCCGGCCGGGCCCCTGCGCGAGCCGGCATCACGACGTGCCGATTTCCATGTGTTGAACGGCGTCGAGCAGGGTGTGGAAGCCGCCGGTGCGCATCGCTACACCATGCATTTGCAGGGCGCACAGGCCGAGCAGTTGGTCGATCGCAGCGTGCGCATACCGCTGGCGGCGCTGCATGATGGCCGCCGGGTTGCAGCGGCGGCCGGCATCGGTCATCCGCAGCGTTTCTTCGACATGCTGGCTGCGCGTGGCGTGCCGTTGGCGACCACGCTGCCGCTGCCGGACCATCATGATTTCACCGGCAACCCGTTTGCCGCGATTGATGCCGATGTGATCCTGATCACCGAGAAGGATGCAGTAAAATGCGCGCGCAATGCGATGCTGCGCGCCGATCGCCGCCTGTGGGTCGTGCCCGTGAAGGCCAGCATCGCCGGGCCGCTGGCCGACTATATCGTGGAGAAATTGCGTGGATACCCGACTGCTTGACATCCTGGTCTGCCCCTTGTGCAAGGGCCCGCTGAAATACGACAAGGATGCGCAGGAACTGATCTGCGCACCCGACCGCCTCGCCTATCCGATCCGCGACGGCATTCCGATCATGTGGGCCGAAGAAGCGCGTGACCTGAATGCGGCGCCGGGTGCCGCTGCTGACACGTCGGCCGGCACCTCAGCTGGCTCTTCAGCCGGCCCTGCAGCCTGACTTCCTGTTCGCTGCGACGCTGCCGGTGAGCTTTACCGTCATCATCCCCGCCCGCATGGCGTCGACACGCCTGCCCGACAAGCCGCTGGCCGACATTGCCGGTCTGCCGATGGTGGTGCGGGTTGCGCAACGCGCGGCAATGTCGTCGGCGGCGCACGTCATCGTCGCCGCCGATCATCCCGATGTGATCGCTGCCTGCGCGCAGCATGGCATCGCGGCGCGTCTGACGCGTGCCGACCATCCGTCGGGCACCGACCGCATCGCTGAGGTCGCCGCTGCTGTCGGTTTGCCGGAAGATGCGGTGATCGTGAACGTGCAGGGTGATGAACCGTTGATTGATCCGGGCCTGATCGATGCCTGCGCGGCGCGCGTGCGTGCCGAGGCGCCGGTCGCGACCGCGGCGCATGCGATTCATGCGGCCGATGATCTGTTCAATCCGAATGTGGTGAAGGTGGTGCTCGACGCGCGCGGCGATGCGCTGCTGTTTTCGCGCGCACCCTTGCCCTGGCACCGCGATGCGTTCGCGCATGACCGCAGCACGATGCCGAAAGATTATCTCGCGCTGCGCCATGTCGGTATCTACGCGTATCGTCAGTCTTTCCTGCAGCAGTATCCGTCGCTGCCGCCATCGCCGATCGAGCAGGTTGAAGCGCTCGAACAATTGCGCGTGCTGTGGAACGGGCATCGCATCGCGGTGCATGTGGTCGATGAAGCACCGGCCGCGGGTGTCGATACGCCGGAAGACCTCGAACGCGTGCGTCGCCTGTTCTCTGCTTGAGGCCTGTCAAGGGCCGCCAATTCTGGGGAAGCGCCGGATTCTGTGGTAAGTTTCGGGCAAGGTAGTTGGGAGACAATACCGCCGCGCTGCCCGGAATCCCGTTGATGAACAACCGTTGCGAACACAATTCGCGCGGCGGATTCCCTACCTGCAGCCAGAGATAAAAATTAGTTTAAGGATTTACGATGCGGCTCATCCTGTTGGGAGCGCCCGGTGCCGGCAAGGGTACCCAGGCGTCCTATATCAAAGAACGATTCAACATCCCGCAAATCTCGACCGGCGACATGCTGCGCGCCGCGGTGAAAGAGGGCACGCCGCTCGGTATCGCTGCGAAGAAGGTCATGGATGCGGGTGGTCTGGTGTCGGATGACATCATCATCGGCCTGGTCAAGGACCGCCTGCAGCAGCCGGACTGCGCGAACGGTTATCTGTTCGACGGTTTTCCGCGCACCATTCCGCAAGCTGACGCGATGAAAGAAGCCGGCGTCGCGATCGACTACGTGCTTGAAATCGATGTGCCGGACGAAGCCATCATCGAGCGCATGAGCGGCCGCCGTGTGCATACCGCATCGGGCCGTACCTATCATGTGACCTTCAATCCGCCGAAAGTCGCGGGCAAGGATGACGTGACCGGTGAAGAACTGATCCAGCGCGACGACGACAAGGAAGAGACCGTGAAGAAGCGTCTCGCGGTCTATCACGACCAGACCAAGGTGCTCGTCGGTTATTACAACGACTGGGCAAAAACCGGACAGCCAGGTGCGCCGAAGTATCGCAAGATCGCGGGCGTCGGACCGGTCGAAGAAATCCGCGACCGAGCCTTTGCGGCGCTGGCGGAATAAGGCATCATGAAGCGGACTCCGGTCCGCTTTTTCACAAGCGAACCAGGTTTTACCAAACGAATGCACCACCTGCGTACCGTCCGACTTGCTCGGACCGTGACCGCAGCCCTATGCGTGCATGCGTGTTGCAGCATATAGCGAGACCTTAAGTACGATCCCGACATCCGCACCGAGCAGAACGACAAAGCGGGGGATAGCGAAAAGTTTGTAGTAACGCCCAAGCTGCCGGCACAAGGCAGTCAGGCTGGTTGTTATAAAAACTGTCGTGAACTTCAGGAGGAGACATATGGCATCAACAGGCTTGTGGTTTGCCGTGGCGTGCGGCGTCATCGCCGTCATCTACGGACTCATCTCCCGCAGCTGGATTCTTGGTCAGGATCCCGGCAATGCGCGCATGCAGGAAATCGCGGCGGCGATCCAGGCAGGCGCTGCCGCCTATCTGGCGCGTCAGTACCGGACGATTGCGATCGTCGGTGTGGTGCTGGCGATTCTGATCGGCGTCTTCCTCGATGGCATGACGGCGGGCGGCTTTGTGCTCGGCGCCATCCTGTCGGGTGCTTGCGGCTTCATCGGCATGAATGTGTCGGTGCGCGCGAATGTGCGTACCGCGCAGGCAGCGACGCAAGGCATCGGCCCGGCGCTCGATGTGGCTTTCCGTGGCGGCGCGATCACCGGCATGCTGGTGGTGGGTCTCGGCTTGCTGGGCGTGTCGATCTTCTATTACCTGATCGGTGGTGTCGATACGCCGACTCCGGCGGTGCTCAAGCCGCTGCTGGGCTTTGCGTTCGGTTCCTCGCTGATCTCGATCTTCGCGCGACTCGGCGGTGGCATCTTCACCAAGGGCGCGGACGTTGGTGCCGACCTGGTGGGCAAGGTCGAGGCCGGCATTCCGGAAGATGACCCGCGTAACCCGGCCGTGATTGCCGACAACGTTGGCGACAACGTCGGTGACTGCGCCGGCATGGCCGCTGACCTGTTCGAGACCTATGCGGTGACGCTGATTGCGACGATGGCGCTCGGTGCGTTGATGGTCACGTCGGCAGCGTCGGCAGCGGTCACCTATCCGCTGGTGCTCGGCGGTGTGTCGATCATTGCGTCCATCATCGGCGTGATGTTCGTGAAGGCCAGCCCGAACATGAAGAACGTGATGCCGGCGCTGTATCGCGGACTGATCGTATCCGGCGTACTGTCGCTGATTGCGTTCTACTTCGTGACCACGACCCTGTTCCCGGAAGCGGTGACGATGTCCGACGGTCGCGCAGCCACCGCGATGGGCCTGTTCGGTTCCTGCGTCGTCGGTCTGGTGCTGACTGCCGCGATGGTCTGGATCACCGAGTACTACACCGGCACCGATTTCCACCCGGTGAAGCACATCGCACAGGCATCGACCACCGGGCATGCGACGAACATCATCGCCGGCATCGGTATCTCGATGAAGTCCACCGCGTGGCCGGTACTGTTCGTGTGCGCCGGCATTCTGGTGTCGTATGCACTGGCCGGTCTGTACGGCATTGCAGTCGCGGCCACGGCGATGCTGAGCATGGCCGGCATCATCGTTGCACTCGATGCCTATGGCCCGATCACCGATAACGCCGGCGGCATTGCCGAAATGGCCGAGCTGCCCGACAGCGTGCGCGACATCACCGATCCGCTGGATGCGGTGGGCAACACCACCAAGGCGGTCACCAAGGGCTATGCGATCGGTTCCGCCGGCCTTGCTGCGCTGGTGCTGTTTGCGGATTACACGCATGCGCTGCATGACCGCGGCATCAACGTGAGCTTCGACCTGTCGGATCCGATGATCATCATCGGCCTGTTCATCGGTGGCCTGATCCCGTTCCTGTTCGGTGCGATGGCGATGGAAGCCGTCGGTCGTGCGGCCGGCTCGGTGGTCGAGGAAGTGCGTCGCCAGTTCCGCGAGATCCCCGGCATCATGCAGGGCACCGCGAAGCCGGAGTATGGCCGCGCGGTCGACATGCTGACGGCGGCCGCGATCAAGGAAATGATGATCCCGTCGCTGCTGCCCGTGATCGTGCCGATCGTGGTCGGCATCGTGCTGGGGCCGAAGGCACTCGGTGGCCTGCTGATGGGTACCATCGTCACCGGCCTGTTTGTCGCGATCTCGATGTGTACCGGCGGTGGTGCCTGGGACAATGCGAAGAAATACATCGAGGATGGTCATCACGGCGGCAAGGGCAGCGAAGCGCACAAGGCTGCCGTGACCGGCGATACCGTCGGTGATCCGTACAAGGACACCGCCGGCCCGGCCGTGAACCCGCTGATCAAGATCATCAACCTGGTCGCGCTGCTGATCGTGCCGCTGCTGGCGGCAAATGGCATGGTCGGCTGATCCCGGCCCGCTCTCCGACGCTGCTCCCCGCGCGGGTTGTGGTGCCGCTTCAAGCGTGGGCAGCGGTCGGGATGGAGGGCGGGGCGTGGTTGGTGCAGCAAGACCCGCTTTAAAAATCAAAAAAGGCAGCCTCGGCTGCCTTTTTTGCTGCGGCGGTATCATAGGCGCTTTTGCCGGGGGCGCAGCGTCCCGGGCGATGCCATTAACCTTCAGCAGATCGGAGCCATCATGGAATTCAGGGACAACGTCTTCATCATCACCGGCGGTGCATCGGGCCTCGGCGCCGCCACCGCGCGCATGATCGTCGACAACGGCGGCAAGGTCGTGCTGGCCGACGTGCAGGTCGAAGCCGGCGAGAAGCTGGCGGCTGAACTGGGCGGCAAGTTCCTGAAGTGCGACGTGACCAGCGACGCGGACGGCCGTGCGGTGGTCGCGGCAGCGACCGCGTTGGGCAAGCTGGTGGGTCTGGTCAACTGCGCCGGTGTGGCACCGGCCGTGAAGACGGTCGGCAAGGATGGCGCGCATCCGCTGGATGTGTTCCAGCGCGTGATCAACATCAACCTGGTCGGTACCTTCAACATGTCGCGCCTTGCCGCTGAAGCGATGTGCGCGAACGATGCAAACGCAGCCGGCGAGCGCGGCGTGATCATCAACACCGCCTCGGTGGCTGCCTATGATGGCCAGATCGGTCAGGCAGCGTATGGCGCGTCGAAGGCTGGCGTCGTCGGCCTCACGCTGCCGATGGCCCGTGACCTGTCGCGCAACGGCATCCGTGTGATGACGATTGCGCCGGGCATCTTCGAAACGCCGATGCTGCTGGGCATGCCGCAGGAAGTGCAGGACGCCCTGGGCAAGATGGTGCCGTTCCCGCCACGCCTGGGCAAGCCGGTCGAGTTTGCGCACCTGGCCAAGACCATCGTCGAGAACACGATGATGAACGGCGAAACCATCCGCCTCGATGGCGCGATCCGCATGCAGCCGAAGTAAGTCTCTTCAGCTGCAACGATCGGCGCTGACGGGCACTGCCCGGCGTCGGTCGGATGTAGGTTGCAATCAGCCGGCATCACGCTTCGCGTGTGCCGGCTTTTTCTTGGGCGGGCCGGTGCGCACCCGACCCTGTGCGTACCTCACGCTGTACACCCCCGACGCTGAGCACCGCGACACTGCATGCGCCTCGCCGCATCTGCATACGCACGCATGCGCGACCCCCGTCATGTGGCAAACGGGCAATAGTCCATCATCCGATTGTCCGCAGGCCTTGCCCGCTGGTAATCTGCTTGCATGTCCCGGCCTGAAAAAATCGCATTATTCCTGACTGGCGGTGGCGCGCGCGCCGCGTATCAGGTCGGCGTGTTGCAGGCCATCCTGTCGCTGCTGTCCGAGGCCGGCTGGCCGGCGGCGAAAAACCCCTTCGATATCGTGTGCGGCACCTCGGCCGGCGCAATCAATGCCACCGCTTATGCATCCAAGGCCGACAACTTCGAGACTGCCGTCACCGATCTGCTCACCGTCTGGCGCCAGCTGGAGGTGGAGCAGGTCTATCGTGCCGATTCCTTCGGCGTCATTCGTTCCGGCGCGCGCTGGCTGACCTTGTTGTCGTTTGGCTGGTTGTTGCGGCAATGGCGTGCGCAGCCGCCGAACTCGCTGCTCGACAATGCACCGCTGGTCGGCCTGCTGCACAAGATGCTGGATTTGCGTCGGCTCGATGCCGCGCTCGAAGCCGGCCACCTGTCGGCACTGGCGGTGTCCGCGTCGTCCTACACCACCGGTCGCCATGTCACCTATTACCAGGCCGCACAAGAGATTCCAAACTGGACCCGCGTGCAGCGCATGTCGGTGCAGCAGCAGATCGGCGTCGATCATTTGCTCGCGTCGTCGGCGATACCGCTGATCTTTCCGGCGGTACCGCTGTACTGCAATGACCGCTGCGAATACTTTGGCGATGGCTCGCTGCGCGAGGTGGCGCCGATCTCGCCTGCGATTCATCTCGGCGCGGACAAGGTGCTGGTGATCGGCGCCGGCAACATCGGCGGCCCCGAAAGACGTTTCGAGGAATTTTCCGGCTACCCCAGCCTCGCGCAGGTGGCAGGTCATGCGATGTCCAGCATTTTTCTGGATGGCCTCGCGGTCGATATCGAAAGGCTGTCGCGCATCAACCGTACGCTGGCGCTGCTCAGCCCCGAGCAATTGTCGATGACCTCGCTGCGACCGGTGCAGATGCTGGCGATCACGCCCTCGCAACCGCTGGACTCGATCGCGAGCCGCCATGTCGGCAGCCTGCCGCTGCCGATACGCACGCTGCTGTCGGCCATCGGCGCGACCGAGCGCCGCGGTGCAGCACTCGCGTCCTACCTGCTGTTTGAAGCGTCGTATACCCGGTCGTTGATCGAGTTGGGTCAGATCGATACGCTCTCGCGGCGCGATGAAGTGCTGCATTTTTTCGGCATCGATGCCGCTTTCAGGCCGCCAGCGGCCACCGTCAGGGGCAGTGAAGTGCTCGCCTGAGGCTGCCCCGCTAAAAATCCGACTTTGCAATTTGCTGGGATTTGCCTGCTATTTATCGTGATTTAGCGACCATTTTGCCGAAATGTTACTGACTTTTCGGTCAAAAATGCCTTGAGGGGTTTTTCCGGAACCAAAGGGCAGGTATCATCTCGCTGTCGGCCGCCATGCGCAGGGTTCATTTGATTTCCTGCAGACATGCATCCCCGCCGACCACGCGCGGATATTGCAATAACAATAAGCTTCCATCCGGATTTGCGCGTGTACTTGATTGTCTCAACACGACCGTGAATATTTACTTGTTCAACGCGCCTGTACAGCGCGAAGAAGAGAGCGTGGAACCGCTGACCAGCGACGGCTTGCTGCGCACGGTGCCTCACAATGTAGTGCAATCGATCCGCGCTTTCCGGGTCGACGAGCTGCAGGCCGAGGCGCTCCGCATGGGCCACCACTTCCTGTATGCGAATTGCTCGCAGGCATTGACGCGCCAGCAGGTGCTGGCGGCTATCACGGAATCCTTCCATATCCCCCGCCCGTTCGGCAAGAACTACGATGCGCTGACCGACTGCCTGACGACGACCGTGGCCGACGCCGGCGAACAGCCGGGCTTTCTGGTGGTTCTCGAAGACCTGCCGAATACGCAGAAATTCGACAAGGAAGCGCGCGAGAACCTGCTCGATGTATTCCGCGACGCGGCCGATTTCTGGGCCGACAAGAAGGTCGCGTTCCGCGTGTTCTTCTCCTTCCATCTTTCCAGTCAGTAACAGCCTGCTCCGACAGGTCGCTGGCTGCAAAGGACCTGCGCGCAGTTGTTCGCCACCAGTCTGTCTGAACAGGCTTCGTTTACCGGATAGCGCGCATCGGGCGTGCATCGCCCACTGTTAGAATGCGCGCAATGAAAAACCTCGTCATCCTGATTTCGGGACGCGGCAGCAATATGGAAGCCATCTTGCGTGCGTCCGCTGCCGAGCATTGGCCGGCAAAGATCGCGGCCGTCATTAGCAACAAGGCCGATGCGTCCGGATTGAAGACGGCCGCTGCGGCCGGTATTGCGACCGCGGTGGTGGAACACAAACAGTATCCGGACCGTGACAGCTTCGATGCCGCGCTGGCGGCCGTGATCGATGAATATTCGCCGGACCTGATCGTGCTCGCAGGTTTCATGCGCATACTCACACCCGGTTTCGTGCAGCGCTATCACGGTCGGCTGCTGAACATTCATCCTTCGCTGCTGCCGAGTTTTCCGGGGCTCGCGACGCATCAGCAGGCGATCGATGCCGGTGTGAAGTTCCACGGTGCGACCGTGCATTTCGTGACGCCGGTGCTCGACCATGGACCGATCGTCGAGCAGGTGGTGGTGCCGGTGATGGACGACGATACCGAACACACGCTGGCGGCCCGCGTGCTGCAGCAGGAGCACCTCATTTACCCGCGCGCCGTGCGCGATATTCTGGAAGGACGCGCATGGCTCGAGGGTGAGCGCGTGCGCCGCAAAGCATGAGATTACCCCCCTGGATCGTCGGCAGTACCGAAGAAGCCTTGCGCGATGTGTTGCGCTTCACCGGACCGGCCGATGTCGTGTTGTCCCGTTTTTTCCGTGAACACCCGAAGCTCGGCAGCCGCGAACGTGGTGCGATTGCAGAAGCGGTGTATGCGCTGCTGCGCCAGCGCTCGGCGCTCACGCAGTTCGCCGAGTCGGGGCAGGGCCCGCAAATGCGCCGCATCGCGCTGCTGGCGCTGGCCGAATCGGCGGGCATCGACGCACTCGGTGGGCTGAGCGAAGACGAGCACGCGTGGCTGACGCGCGTGATGGCGATTGATCGCCGCAGCTTGTCGCGCTCGATGCGCGCCAGTTTTCCGGACTGGATACTCGCGCGTTTCGATGCGCAATACGGCGAGGCTGACACCGACGCATTGGTTGATGCGCTGAACCGCCCGGCTCCGCTGGACTTGCGCGTCAATACGCTGAAGTCCACGCTGGAGGATGCCGAGGCTGCGCTCGCGCATGCCGGGGTCTTGTTCGAGCGCACGCCGATCGCGCCACTGGGCCTGCGCTTGCCGCGCAAGCCGGCATTGCAAAACCTCGATCTGTTCAAGAACGGTGGCATCGAAGTGCAGGACGAGGGCAGCCAGCTGCTCGCGCACTTGCTCGGCGCACGTCGTGGCGAGATGGTGGTCGATTTCTGCGCGGGCGCCGGTGGCAAGACGCTGGCGATCGGCGCGCTGATGCGCAACACCGGTCGCCTGTATGCATTCGATGTGTCGGACAAGCGGCTGGCGAAACTCAAGCCCCGCATGGCGCGCAGCGGACTGTCGAATGTGCATCCGGTGGTGATCGCGCATGAGAATGATGCGAAGGTCAAGCGCCTCGCCGGCAAGGCAGACCGCGTGCTGGTTGATGCGCCTTGCAGTGGCCTCGGCACCCTGCGTCGCAATCCGGACGTGAAATGGCGGCAGACGCCGGAAGGCGTGCTCGAGCTGAACGCAAAGCAGGCCGCGATCCTCGCCAGCGCTGCGCGCCTGGTGAAGCCCGGCGGCCGGCTGGTGTATGCGACCTGCAGCTTGCTGCAGGAAGAGAATGAGTCGATCGTTGCGCAATTCCTTGCAGCGAACGATGCATTCATGCTGGTGCCGGCGTCAGCCGTGCTGGCCGAGCAGAAGCTGGCGGACCATCCGCTGCTGCAGGACAGCGGCGATTATCTGAAGTTGCTGCCGCACCGGCACCAGACGGACGGTTTCTTTGCGGCCGTGCTGGAGCGTAAAAAATAATCTGACAAACTTCCGGCCACTGTGCCGCTGATGCCATGCAATCATCGTCGAATCTCTTGCCTGAACTGCTCGCCGACTTCGACCGTCCTGATTTTCGCTGGCAACTGCTGGCGCTGGTGCTGTGCGTGATGGGTGGCTGGCTGCTGTCGCATGCACTAATGCGGCGCTACTCCGCACAACCGGTGAAGCTCGGCAGTTTCGGCGTTGCATTCGACAGCTTCCAGCGCGTGCTGACGCCATTGATCACGCTGCTGCTGATCGTGCTGGCGATCCTGGTGCTCGGCCGCTGGCAAACGGTAGCGCTGCTGCGCACCGCATTGCCGCTGCTGCTGTCTTTCGTGCTGATTCGTGTGGTGTTCTACATGTTGCGCAAGGCATTCGCGCGCAATGGTCGTGTCGGCGGCGTGCTGCAGGCCTTCGAACAGCTGTTTGCGGTGCTGGTGTGGTCGGGACTTGCGATTTACCTGACCGGGCTGTGGCCGGAGTTCGTGCTGTTCCTCGACGAGACCACGGTGCCGATTGGTCGCCATCGCGAATCGCTGCTGGTGATCTTGCAGGCGGTGGTGTATGTCGGCATCACGCTGGTGCTGGCGCTGTGGGCGGCGGCACTGGTGGAGCAGCGCTTGATGGCGCTCGATACCATGCATTCGTCGCTGCGCGCGGTGCTGTCGCGGATCGGGCGCGCGGCGCTGATCCTGGTCGCGGTCCTGGTGAGCCTGTCGCTGGTGGGTATCGACCTCACGGTGCTGTCGGTGTTTGGCGGTGCGTTGGGCGTGGGCCTGGGCCTCGGCTTGCAGAAACTGGTCAGCAGCTATGTGTCGGGCTTCGTGATCCTGCTCGAGCGCAGCTTGTCGATCGGCGACATTGTCAATGTCGATCGCTACAGCGGCCAGGTGGTGCAGATCAATACCCGTTACACGGTGATCAAGGGTGGTGATGGTGCCGAGTCGGTGATACCGAACGAATTGCTGGTGTCGGCGCCGGTGCAGAACCTGTGTCTGAGCGATCGCAACATGCGTATCGCTACCACGCTCATCGTGGCACAGGACACCGATATCGATGCGCTGTTTGCCGCTGCGCTGCCACTGATCGCCGCAACGCCGCGTGTGCTGGCCACGCCGGCGCCGACAGCGATGCTGCTGCGCTTTACGCCCGAGGGGCTGGAGGTCGAGTTCGCGTTCTGGATCAGCGATCCGGAGAATGGGCGCGCTGCGGTGCTGTCAGCCGTGAACCTCGCCTTGTTATCGATGTTGAAAGTTCGTGGCGTGAGTCTGGCTGCGCCACGGCAAAAATAGTCAGATCTATCAATGATGATTAACAAGTCATTGATTCGAAAGACTTTATCTTTGCAAACTCGTCAAGTTTTGGGGTCCTGGCGCCCAAAAGCGCGTACAATTCTTTCTCATGGCTAATAGCCCCTGACCAAGCGCCGCTGGCACTGTGCCGGCGTTGGTTTGACAGGGGTTGCGGGTGAGCCGGGCGCATGCCTGTCCCCGAGCCTGTTTTTCGTATTGGAGAAAAAATGTCCCAAACTTCCGGCCTGGATGCCGTCCTCGATTTCCTGACCAACGGCATCACCGGTGCCAGCGGCTGGCAGATTTTGCTGTTCACGCTGGCGGTCACGCATGTGACGATTGCCGCGGTCACCATCTTCCTGCACCGCTGCCAGGCACACCGCGCTCTGGACCTGCACGCGATCCCGAGCCACTTCTTCCGTTTCTGGCTGTGGCTGACGACCGGCATGGTCACCAAGGAGTGGGCCGCGATCCACCGCAAGCATCATGCGAAGTGCGAGACTGTCGACGATCCGCACAGCCCGGTCACGCGCGGTATCGAAACCGTGCTGTTCGAGGGTGCCGAGCTGTACCGTGTCGAATCGAAGAACCGCGAGACCATCGAAAAGTATGGCCACGGCACCCCCGATGACTGGATCGAGCGCAATCTGTACACCAAGCATTCGGCGCTGGGTGTTTCGCTGATGCTGATCATCGATGTCGCGCTGTTCGGCGTGCTCGGCCTGACCGTGTGGGCGGTGCAGATGATCTGGATCCCGGTCACCGCAGCGGGCATCATCAATGGCATCGGCCACTACTGGGGTTACCGCAATTTCGATTGCAAGGATGCGTCGACCAATATCCTGCCGATCGGCATCATCATTGGCGGCGAGGAGCTGCATAACAACCACCACACCTATGGCACGTCGGCGAAGCTGTCGAACAAGTGGTGGGAATTCGATATCGGCTGGATGTACATCACCATCCTGTCGTTCTTTGGCCTGGCCAAGGTGAAAAAGGTCGCGCCGGCGCCGAAGTTCGATCGCCAGAAGCTGGTGGCCGACCTCGACACACTGCAGTCCATCGTCGCCAACCGTTACGACGTGACCGCGAAATATGCACGCTCGCTGCGCCATGCGTGGAGTGAAGAGCTCGACAACCTGCGCGCGAATGCAAAGCTGGAGTCGGGTTTCCTGAAGTCGGCCAAGAAGCTGCTGCAGCGCGAGCCGACCAGCCTCGAAAGCGGCCAGCAACAGCAGCTGTCCGAGCTCTTCAAGCACAGCAAGTCGCTCAAGACCATGCACGAAATGCGTGTGGAACTGGGTGCGCTGTGGGAACGTTCGCATTCCAGCAGCGACCAGCTGCTGCTGCAACTGCGCGACTGGTGCGCGCGTGCGGAAGCGTCCGGCATCCGTTCATTGCAGGAGTTCTCGCTGCGCCTGCGCAGCTACGCGTAAGTGGAGGCCGGCGCCGGCCGGCTGCTCGCAAAGAAGCCCCGCGCACGCATCGCGGGGCTTTTTTCATGGTGCTGGCCCGACGCTGTGCGGCTTTGATCGCTGCTGTCTTCGTGAATGCGGGATGCCACAGTGCTAAAGACGAAAAAAAACCTCGCTGAGTCGCGAGGTTTTTTTGTGTCGTCAGAAACCGATCACTTGATCTTGGTTTCCTTGTACTCGACGTGCTTGCGCGCCTTCGGGTCGAACTTGATGATCGACATTTTCTCGGGCATCGTGCGCTTGTTCTTGGTGGTGGTGTAGAAGTGACCGGTGCCGGCTGTCGACTCCAGTTTGATCTTCTCGCGGCCTTTGCTGGTTGCCATGGTTCAGTATCCTTTGCGTAAACCTGATTAAACTTTCGCGCCACGTGCGCGCATATCGGCCAGCACCGCGTCGATGCCCAGCTTGTCGATGATGCGGATGCCCGCACCCGATACGGTCAGACGAACCCAGCGGTTTTCCGACTCAACCCAGAAACGGCGGTTCTGCAGGTTGGGCAGGAAGCGGCGCTTGGTCTTGTTATTTGCGTGGGAGACATTGTTGCCGACCATCGGCTTCTTCCCGGTAACTTCGCATTCACGTGCCACAGCAGACTCCTTGTTGATCCAGAATTTGGCAAAGACCGCGATTGTACAGAAAAAAATAAGAAGATTCAATGACTTGCGAATAAAAATTGTGACATGCGGCGAGCGACAATATTTAACAATTGCCTGCGCCAATCCACGCTTTTGCAAGAAAATCGCGTCCCTGTGCCGCGTGCGGTGCCCTCAGCACAGGCCGTGCTCGTGAAAGGACCAGGTTCGGTTGCCGGCAACGATCAGGTGATCCAGCAGCTTGATATCGACACAGGCCATGGCCTGTTTCAGCGTGCTGGTCAGTTCCCTGTCCAGCGCACTCGGCAGCGCGCGGCCGCCCGGATGGTTGTGCGCAAAGATGACGCCGGCTGCATTCAGCCGTAGTGCCAGCCTGATAACTTCGCGTGGATAGATATTCACGCGGTCCAGCGTGCCGGTCGCCAGCTCGACCGCCTCGATCAGCTGCCCCTGCATGTCGACGAACAGGCCAATGAAGCATTCGGTCTTCATCCATGCGAAGCGGTGCCGCAGATAACGCCGCACCGCCGGCGTGGAATCGAGCACGCATGTGTGCTGCAGCTCCCCCTCCAGTGCGCGCGACAGCAGCGCGTTCACGCACAACAGCGTTGCGCGCTTGGTCTGCCCGAGTCCGTGGATGCCCTGCAGTTCATCCGGTGCCGCGCGCAGCAGCGCACCGACCGAGCCGAAGCGATCGAGCAATGACTGCGCCAGTTCGATTGCGCTCTGGCCCTGACGGTCACTGCCGCCGCTGCCGTTGCTGCTGCACCGGCTCTTGCGTGCCCCGGTCCCGGTTCGCAGCAAGATCGCGATCAACTCCGCATCCGACAGCGCATCGGACCCGTTGGCCAGCAAACGTTCGCGCGGCCGCAGCGCCAGAGGCAAGTCAGTGATGCGCATGGTCGGGCCTCCGTCACGTCGGGTGGTGATGAAAAAGCCTGAATCTAGCGCCAGCCATGCGATGAAGTGCGCCAGCGGCGGCCACTGGCTGGCTTACAATACGCAGTCCTTATTCAAACGCAGGTTTTATGTCGAATTTGCCACACCCCGTCGTCGCCGAAGGCGCTTTCCTGACGCTGCATTACCGGCTGTCGGCTGCCGACGGCCGCGCGATCGTGACCACCTTCGACGACAATCCGGCGACGCTGCAACTAGGTGCCGGCCAGCTGGCGCCCGCGCTCGAAGCGTGCCTGCTGGGCCTGCCCGAAGGCACGCACCAGACCTTCGAGCTGGAAGCCGGCACCGCATTCGGTCCGCGCAATCCCGAACTGCTGCAGCGGGTGTCGCTGGCAACGCTGCGCGAGAATTCCGACGCTGACGAGGAATATGCGGTGGGTGACCTGGTCGATTTCAATGCACCGGGCGGCGGCAAGTTTGCCGGCGTGCTGCTGGAGATGGGCGAGCGCGATGCGCTGTTCGATTTCAACCATCCGCTCGCAGGCCAGGCGGTGCACTTTGAAGTTCACATCATCGGCGTGCTGTAACGCACGGCCAACAGCGAGCGAGCAAAGCCATGACCAAGGAAATCCTGTTAGCCCAGCCGCGCGGCTTCTGCGCCGGCGTCGATCGCGCGATCGAGATCGTCGAGCGCGCACTCGCGCAATTCGGCGCGCCGGTGTACGTACGGCACGAGATCGTGCACAACGCGTATGTGGTCGCCGACCTGCGCGACAAGGGCGCGATCTTCATCGAAGACCTCGATGATGTGCCGGCTGGCAGTCACCTGGTGTTTTCCGCGCATGGCGTGTCGCGCGCAGTGAAAGCCGAGGCCGAGGGACGCGGACTGAAAGTGTTCGATGCCACCTGCCCGCTGGTGACCAAGGTGCATGTGGAGGTCGCGAAGATGCGCGACGAGGGCCGCGAAATCATCATGATCGGCCATCAGGGTCATCCGGAAGTCGAGGGCACGATGGGCCAGAGCAATGGCGGCATGTACCTGGTCGAAACGGTGGCGGATGTTGAGCAGCTGAGCGTCAAATCGCCGGACAACCTGGCCTACGTGACGCAAACCACGCTGTCGGTGGATGACACGATCGAGATCATCGCCGCGCTGAAGCGGCGCTTCCCCGGCATCGCCGAACCAAAGAAAGGCGACATCTGCTACGCGACCACCAACCGCCAGCAGGCGGTGAAGTTCATGGCGCCGCAGGTCGAGCTGGTGATCGTGGTCGGCAGCCCGAACAGCTCGAATTCGAATCGCCTGCGCGAAGTCGCCGCCAATCACGGTGCGACTGCGTACATGGTTGACCACGCGGGGCAGATCGATCCCGCGTGGCTGGATGGGGTAACGCGCATCGGTGTGACCGCCGGCGCGTCCGCACCCGAGGTGCTGGTGCAGCAAGTGATCGAGCGCCTCAAGTTGCTCGGCGCTGCGAGCGTGCGCGCGCTCGAGGGTGTGGAGGAGCACGTGACCTTCCCGCTGCCCAAGGGGCTGGCGGCGCTGCGCTGACCGAGTGCAGCCCGCGTATGGATATCCTCGTCCAGCAACTGATCAACGGCCTGGTCCTCGGCAGCATGTATGCGCTGGTGGCGCTGGGCTATACGATGGTCTATGGCGTGCTGAACCTGATCAATTTCGCGCATGGCGAAATTCTGATGATCGGCGCAATGACCAGCTGGACCCTGCTGCATTGGCTGCAGAAGGTCGCGCCCGACCTGCCGGGTATCGTGCAATTGCTGATCGCGATCGCCGGTGCGGTACCGGTCTGCGTGATCGTCAGTGTACTGATCGAGCGCATTGCGTATCGGCGGCTGCGTGATGCGCCGCGCCTGGCGCCGCTGATCACCGCAATCGGTGTGTCCATCCTGCTGCAAACCTTCGCGATGATGCTGTGGGGCCGCAACCCCTTGCCATTCCCGCAGGTGCTTTCGACCGAGCCCTTGCATGTGGCCGGCGCATTGATCACACCGACCCAGGTACTGCTGCTGATCCTCGCGGCGATTGCGATGTTGGCGCTGGTGCTGCTGGTGGAACGCACGCGCATGGGCCGCGCGATGCGCGCGGTGGCCGAGAATCCGCGGGTCGCCGCACTGATGGGGGTCGATGCCAACCGCGTGATCGTGTTCACCTTTGCGATCGGTGCTGCACTGGCAGCGGTGGCCGGCGTGATGTGGGCTGCGAATTACGCATCGGCGCAATTTGCGATGGGCTTCGTGCCCGGCCTGAAAGCCTTCTCTGCAGCGGTGCTGGGCGGCATCGGCAACATCTATGGCGCGATGCTGGGCGGCATACTGCTGGGCCTGATCGAAAGCCTCGGCGCCGGATACATCGGCGACCTGACGGCCGGGGTGCTCGGCAGTCACTACCAGGACATCTTCGCGTTCATCGTGCTGATTCTGGTGCTCACGCTGCGTCCGTCCGGATTGATGGGTGAGCGCGTCGCCGATCGTTCGTAACACTGCCACAAGCCGATGAGCCAATCGCACTCTCACCAACAGACCGCCTACACGGGCGTCTCGCATCACGACAAGCGCCGCTGGATCATGCCGCTGCTGTTGACGCTGCTGGTGCTGGCCTTTCCGTTTGTCGCGGCGCCGTTCGGTAATTCATGGGTGCGCATCGCCGATATCGCGCTGCTGTACATCATGCTGGCGCTGGGCCTGAACATCGTCGTCGGTTTTGCCGGCTTGCTCGATCTTGGTTACATCGCCTTCTTTGCGATCGGTGCCTATCTCGCCGGCTTGCTGGCGTCACCACAGTTTGCGGCCGTCATCGAATCGCTGCAGCTCGAATACCCGGCCGCCGGCGCGTGGCTGCTGCAGTTGGCGGGGCAGGACATTGCGAGCGGCGGTATTCATTTGTCGGTGTGGCTGATCGTGCCGATTGCGGCCGCCGTGGCCGGCATTGCCGGCGCGCTGCTCGGCGCGCCCACGCTGAAGCTGCGCGGTGATTATCTGGCGATCGTCACGCTGGGCTTTGGCGAGATCATCCGCATCTTCATGAACAATCTGAACGGGCCGGTCAATATCACGAATGGTCCGCAAGGCATCAACCTGATCGACCCGGTCCGTATAGGGGGGGTGTCACTGGCTGGTGAACCCGGCTCCGGGGGCATCGTGCAGGTGGCTGGTTTTGCGATGCCGTCGGTGAATGCCTATTACTTCCTTTTCCTGTTGCTGTGCGTGGCAACCGTGTTCTGCTCGAACCGCTTGCAGCATTCACGCCTAGGTCGTGCGTGGATCGCGATCCGCGAAGATGAAATTGCTGCCAAGGCGATGGGCATCAATGTACGCAACATGAAGCTGCTGGCCTTTGCGATGGGCGCCAGCTTCGGCGGCGTGGCCGGCGCGATGTTCGGCGCGTTCCAGGGTTTCGTGTCGCCCGAATCATTCTCGCTGATGGAGTCGATCGCAGTGCTCGCGATGGTGGTGCTGGGCGGCATAGGTCATATCCCGGGCGTGGTGCTGGGCGCGCTGCTGCTGGCCGCCTTGCCCGAGATCCTGCGGCACACGGTGGAGCCGGTGCAGATGGCCTTGTTCGGCAGTATCTGGATTGAAGCCGAAGTGCTGCGTCAGTTGTTGTATGGCCTGGCGCTGGTGCTGATCATGCTCGCGCGACCGTCGGGCCTGTGGCCGTCGCCGCGTCGTGAAGACCGGTTGATGCCGTCGGCGGACGGCATCAATGGCAAGGCGGGCGATGGTGCTGCCGACAGCATCACCACTGGTGCGGCCATCAGCGCCAGCGGTGCCACAAGTGCCAGCAATATCACAAGCGCCAGCAGTGACAGCAGCACCGCCAACCCTGCCAGCGGGAGTCGCGCATGAGCACGCTGTTGTCCGTGACCGCGGCCTCCAAGCGTTTTGGCGGACTGCAGGCACTGTCCGCGGTGAGCCTCGCGGTCGAGCGCGGCCACATCCATGGCTTGATCGGGCCGAATGGCGCCGGCAAGACCACCTGCTTCAATGTGATCACCGGGCTCTATCAGCCCGATGGCGGCGAGTTCATGCTCGATGGTCGCGGGTACTCACCGTCTGCCCCGCATCGCGTCGCGCAGGCTGGCATTGCGCGCACGTTCCAGAACATCCGCCTGTTCGGTGACATGAGCGCGCTGGAGAACGTGATGGTCGGACGTCATCTGCGCACGCGACAAGGCGTGCTGGGGGCGATCCTGCGTCACCGTGCGGCGCGCGATGAAGAAGCGCAGATCATGCAGAGGGCGATGCAGTTGCTGGACTTCGTCGGTATTGCATCGCTCGCACATAGGACTGCGCGCACGCTGTCGTACGGCGACCAGCGCCGGCTCGAAATCGCGCGCGCACTGGCGACCGAACCCTTGCTGCTGGCGCTGGATGAACCGGCCGCCGGCATGAATGCGACCGAGAAGGAAGCCTTGCGCGAGCTGCTGGTCCGTATCCGTGACAACGGCACCACGATCCTGCTGATCGAGCATGACGTGAAGCTGGTGATGGGCCTGTGCGACCGCATCACCGTCCTCGACTATGGCAAAGTGATTGCCGATGGCAGCGCCGACGCAGTGAAAAAAGATCCGGCCGTGATCGCCGCTTACCTCGGCAAGGAGGTGGCATGAGTGCGGGCCTGCCTTTGCTGGAGGTGCGCGGGCTGTCGGTGTCGTTCGGCGGCATCGAGGCGGTGCGTGGCATCGACTTTGATGTACATGCGGGCGAGGTGGTCACGCTGATCGGCGCCAATGGCGCTGGCAAGACCACGACACTGAAGGCCATTACCGGTACCTTGCCGCGCGCTCGACGCAACGGGCAGGTGCGCTTCGACGGCCGTGCGATTGATACCGTGCCGGCGCATGCGTTGCCCGGGCACGGGCTTGCGATGGTGCCCGAAGGTCGGGGCGTGTTTGCGCGGATGACGATACGCGAGAACCTGCAGATGGGCGCCTATGTGCGCGATGACACGGCGCAGATCGATGCCGATATCGAGCGCTGGTACGGTATTTTTCCGCGCCTGAAAGAGCGCGACGCGCAGCTGGCCGGCACCTTGTCCGGCGGCGAGCAGCAAATGCTGGCCATGGCGCGCGCGTTGATGAGCCAGCCCAAGCTGCTGCTGCTCGACGAGCCTTCGATGGGCCTGTCGCCGATCATGGTCGAGCGCATCTTCGAGGTGATCCGCGATATTGCCGCCCAGGGCGTGACCATCCTGCTGGTCGAGCAGAACGTACGCCAGGCCTTGTCGGTCGCGGATCGGG
>JACCDV011112981.1_pt1 | contig 31011 bp, 28 predicted proteins | sample 7446131 | NCBI WGS metagenome assembly JACCDV01 (sample SAMN15323448, study PRJNA562643) | freshwater metagenome | isolation source: river surface water | place: USA:Blue River Watershed | collected 2017-08-17 | reverse complement strand
GCCGCGTGCATCGTGGGTGGCAACGATGACCGTGACGCCCACTTGATTGAAATCTTGGAATATACCCATGATGTCGGCCGCGTAACTGGAGTCTAGGTTGCCGGTGGGTTCGTCGGCGATTAATATCGATGGCCGGCTTACTACCGCACGCGCAATCGCTAAGCGTTGTTGCTCGCCGCCGGATAAGGTGATGGGCATGGCTTTTTCTTTGTGTAATAAGCCCACTTTATCTAAAGCGGCACGCACACGCTTGGCGGCGTCTAGGCCAGTGATGCCATTGATGTGCAAAGGCAAAATGACGTTTTCAAAGCAATTGCGATCGTAGAGTAATTTATGGTCTTGAAAAATCAGACCAAAGCGGCGGCGCATAAAGGGAATGGCGGCGGCTTTTAATTGGCTGATGTTTTGATTGGCAATCAAGACCGTGCCACTGGTTGGTCGCTCTATGGCGGCGATCAGTTTGAGCAAGGTGCTTTTGCCGGCACCTGAGTGACCCGTGACAAACACCAACTCGCCGGCTTCAATGTCGAAGCTGACCTGGCTTAAGGCTTCGTTGCTGCCGGGGTAACGTTTGGTGACGTGGTCAAATTTAATCATGGCTCAATTATATCGCTAAAGTTGGCTTAATCGAGCAAGGCGTCTATGAATTCGCTGGCCTTAAACGGACGCAGATCGTCTATCGCTTCCCCTATGCCGATAAAGCGGATAGGGATAGGTCGTGCTTCGGCAATGGCAGCGATGACGCCCCCTTTGGCGGTGCCGTCTAGCTTGCTTAATACCAAGCCAGTCACGCCCAAGGCATCGTCAAAGGCTTTGACTTGCGACACGGCATTTTGGCCAGTGTTGGCGTCCAGCACCAATAACACCTCGTGCGGTGCGCCGGGCAGGGCTTTGTCCATGACCCGTTTAACCTTGGCAATTTCGTCCATTAAATGCATTTGCGTGGGCAGGCGCCCAGCAGTGTCGGCCAGCACGATGTCGATTTTTTTGGCGATGGCTGAATTGATCGCATCGAACATGACGGCCGCGGCATCGCCACTGGATTGTGCCACCACGTGCACCTTGTTGCGTTCGCCCCATACTTGCAATTGCTCACGTGCGGCCGCCCTAAAGGTGTCGCCCGCGGCGATCAATACCGACTTGCCTTGGGCTTGAAAGGCGTGGGCCAATTTACCTATGCTGGTGGTTTTACCGGCGCCGTTAACGCCGGCCAGCATGATGACAAATGGGCGCTGTTGTTCAGTGACTAAGGCTTGCTCCAATGGGCTGAGTAAGTCAGACAGGGCGGCTTTTAGGGCCGCTTTGAGTTGCACGGTGTCGTCTAAATTTTGTGCTTTAACGCGGGTTTTAATGTCGTTCAGCAAGTTCTTGGTGGCATTTACCCCAACGTCCGAGGTCAGCAGTATGGTTTCCAATTCCTCGTAGACATCGTCATCAATCTTACCGCCGCCAAATAGGCCGGCCAGTTGCTTACCTAGGTGTTTGCGGGTTTTGCTTAAGCTGGTTTTTAGGCGTTCAGCCCAAGAGTCATTAGGCTTTGTTTGTACTGCCGTGTCGGTCGCTGCTGCGCTGATGGCTAAGCCGCTGTCCGGCGTGGCTGGCGTTGGCGCTGGGCTTTTGTTCTTTTTGAAGAAATCAAACATAGGGCGTATTTTAACTTAATTTTTAGTGCGACTTTCAACTTGCAGAAAAAAAGCACACGGGCATTTTTCGGTGAACTTAGCCGCGGGAAGCGCGGTCAGATTGGCGGATAAAAAATGAGCGGCTGCTTGTGTCATGGGCCGCGCTATAATTCAGTCTGCTTGACTGCAAGCAGTAAGAAACAACAGGAGAAATACAAGGTGCGGATCAAAAGTTTATTGCTAGTATTGTTGGCCTTGCCCATCAGCAGTTGGGCGGCCAACGTGCAAGAATTCAAATTGGACAATGGCTTAAAGCTCATCGTCCAGGAAGACCACCGCTCACCGGTGGTGGTGTCGCAAGTGTGGTACAAGGCCGGCAGCATAGACGAAGTTAACGGTAAAACCGGCGTGGCACACGTGTTGGAACACATGATGTTTAAGGGCACCAAAAAAGTTAAAGCCGGGCAATTTTCCCGTTTGATTGCCGCCGCCGGCGGCAAAGAAAACGCTTTCACCAGCAGCGATTACACCTGTTATTTTCAACAACTGGAAAAATCCCAATTGGGCTTGGCCTTCGAATTGGAAGCCGACCGCATGGCCAATTTGCAATTAAGCAAAGAAGAGTTCGATAAAGAAATCAAAGTGGTGATGGAAGAGCGCCGTTGGCGCACGGATGACAAACCCCAGTCTTTGGTGAACGAAGCGTTTCAGGGCGCCGTTTACCGAGCACACCCGTATTCACGGCCAGTGATAGGTTTCATGAACGATTTGGAAAACATGAGTTATGAAGACGCGCGTGAATGGTACACGCTGTGGTATGCGCCTAACAATGCCACCGTGGTGGTGGTCGGCGATGTGCAAGCCAAGGAGGTGTACCAATTAGCCAAGCAGCATTTTGCTAAGTTGGCGGCAAAAAAATTACCCGTGCGTAAACCGCAAGTAGAGCCTGTGCAATTGGGTGAGCGCCGGGTGGTGGTTAAGGCGCCAGCTAAACAAGCGTATTTATTGATGGGCTACCACGTGCCGGCCTTGCAAGACCCGGATAAAGATTGGCAACCGTACGCATTGGAAGTGTTGGCCGGCGTGCTCAGTGGCAACCCAGCGGCACGCTTAAACCAAAGTTTGGTGCGTGACACGCAATTGGCGGTGGACGCCAGTGCCGGTTACGACATTATGTCGCGCGGTCGTTTAAGTTTATTCGAGTTGGACGGCACGCCCAGCGAAGGTAAAACCGTGCGTGAACTCGAGGCGGCTTTGTTGCAGCAAATTGAAAAGATTAAACAATCGGGCGTGAGCGCAGAAGAATTGGATAGGGTAAAAGCCGCGGTGATTGCTGCCGATGTCTATCAGCGCGATTCCATGTTTTACCAAGCCATGCAAATCGGCACGGTGGAGAGCATAGGTTTTTCTTGGAAAATTTTAGATGATTACCCAGCCAAATTGCGCGCGGTGACGGCCGAGCAAGTGCAGGCCGTGGCTAAAAAGTTTTTATTGCCAGACAATTTAACCATCGCCACCTTGGACCCGCAGCCCATGGATCCTAACGCTAAGCCCAAAGGCAAGCCCCATGTGCATTAAGCCCAGCCAGTACCCGTGAATTAATGAAGGTCAGTAAACCATGAATTTAAATACCCTAGTAAAAACCCTGCTGCTTAATGTGGCTCTGTTAATTAGCGCCGTCAGTGCGCAAGCGGCCGTTAACATTCAACACTGGCAAACCAGCAGTGGAGCGGACGTGTATTTTGTGGAAAATCACGATTTACCCATGGTGGATTTGAGTGTTAACTTTGCCGCCGGCAGTGCCCGCGACACGCCAGAAAAATCCGGCTTGGCGGCCATCACTCGCTACATGATGACCTTAGGCGCGGCCGGCATGAGCGATGAAGTGATTGCTAACAAACTGGCAGACGTGGGCGCCGTATTGGGCGGTGAATTTGACGGCGATAGGGCGGCGCTCAAGCTACGCACATTGAGCAGTGAGCGTGAACAAAAGCAAGCGCTGGAGGTGTTTGCGAAAATACTGCAAAAACCGGATTTCCCGGCGGCGGTGTTCACTCGCGAAAAAGCCCGCATTATTTCAGGTTTGGAAGAATCGGCCACCCAGCCAGAAAGCATCTCTAGTAAAGCCTTTGCCAGCGCTTTGTTTGGTGCGCACCCCTACAGTCTGGATGAAAGCGGCGAGGTGGCCACGGTGGCCAAACTTGCTGTGACGGACTTGCAAGCGTTTTATCGGCAATATTACCGTGCTAATGGCGCGGTGATTGCCATGATGGGCGATTTGAGCCGTGCCCAAGCCGAAGTCATGGCCGAAACCTTGGTCAGTGGATTGCCCACGGGCCCGGCTAACCCAGCCATTGCCGCCGTGTCTTACCCGACCCAGCCGGTCACCAAACGCATAGCCCACCCGGCCTCGCAATCGCATATTTTATTGGGATATCCCGGCATCAAGCGTGGCGACCCGGATCTATTCTCTTTGTATCTAGGCAATTATGTTTTGGGCGGCGGTGGGTTTGTTTCGCGCTTAACCGAGGAGGTTAGGGAAAAACGCGGCTTGGTCTACAGCGTATACAGTTACTTCATGCCCATGGCTGAGCTGGGCGCATTTCAAATAGGCTTGCAAACCAAAAAAGAGCAAGCCGACGAGGCCTTGCAGTTGGTCAACAGCACCTTGGCCACCTTCCTAGAAAAAGGCGTAACCGAGGCCGAATTGAAAGCGGCTAAGGCCAATATCATTGGTGGCTTCCCCATGCGCATAGACAGTAATAGCAAAATTTTGGATTACTTGGCGGTCATCGGCTTCTATAAATTGCCGCTCAATTACCTGGACGAATACAACAGCAAAGTGGCCAGTGTGACGGCGGCGCAAATCAAAGACGCGTTTAATCGGCGCTTAAAACTAGAAAATTTTGTCACGGTGATTGTGGGCGCGCCTAATACTCAGTAATATCGGCCTCGTGCAATCTTGCACGCTATGCATAACAACGCATTCACAAGGCTGGAATACGCAGTGGCAAAAACAGCAGCAAAAAAACTCAATACGGTGCGCATCAACGCCGGCTTATGGCGCAGTCGGTTGATTAAATTTCCCGATAGCGAGGGCCTGCGGCCCACGCCGGAGCGTGTCAGGCAAACCGTGTTCAATTGGTTGGGGCAAGATCTAACGGGTCTACGCTGTTTGGACCTGTTCGCCGGCACCGGTGTGATGGGCTTTGAGGCTTTGTCGCGAGGCGCAACAGCCGTGACTTTGGTGGAAAAATCCAGCCTGGCTTGTGCTGCCTTACTTGCTAATAAAACCTTATTAAACGCCACGGCGGCCACTGTCTTGCAACACGATGCTATGCAGTTTTTAGCGCAAAATACGCAGCCATTCCATCTGCTATTCCTCGATCCTCCCTACAACCACGGTTGGTTGCCTAAAGTATTGCCGCTATTGGCTGCGCATTTGCACCCCGACGGCACGGTCTATGTGGAAGCGGAGTTTGCCTTGGATGAGGCCGAGCAAGCGAGCAGTCAGCCATTTCTGGTGGGCTGGCAAGTGGTCAAGCAAAGCAAAGCGGGTAATGTTTTTTATCATCTGTTAAAATTAGCCAAAAATGAATAGGTGGCATGATGTCTAAAAATCGAATTGCAATTTACCCTGGTACGTTTGACCCCATTACCTTGGGTCACGAGGACGTGATTAGGCGCGCTGCTGATTTGTTCGACCAAGTAGTCGTGGCGGTGGCCGATAGCACCAACAAAAATACCTTATTCAGTTTGCAAGAGCGGGTGGCGATGGCGCAAGGCGTATTTAGCCACGCAAGCAATATCAAGGTGATGGGCTTCAGCGGTTTGCTCATGCAGTTTGTGCAAGATCAAGGCGCAAAAATGGTCATACGCGGCTTGCGTGCGGCCTCGGATTTTGAATACGAATTTCAATTGGCCGGCATGAATCGCAAGCTTTACCCGCAATTTGAAACCTTGTTTTTAACCCCGTCGGAACAATTCATGTTTATATCCTCAAGCTTGGTGCGCGAAGTGGCGGTGCTGGGTGGCGATGTGCAAGCTTTCTTATCGCAAACCGTGAACGATGCGATTAAGCAGAAATTAGGAAACTGATTTTGGCTTTAATGATTACCGATGAGTGCATTAATTGCGACGTGTGCGAGCCTGCCTGCCCTAATAGCGCTATTTTTCAGGGCGAGCTAATTTACCAAATCAACCCGGATTTGTGCACCGAATGCGTGGGCCATTACGATAAACCGCAATGCCAAGAAGTCTGCCCCATCGATTGCATACCGTTCAACCCAGACGTGGTTGAAACTAAAGAGCAGCTGCTCGTAAAATACCATCAATTAACCGCTACTAAGGCATAAAGGATCGCTATGCGCATGCTACATACCATGCTCCGTGTTGGAAATATGGAGCGCTCGATAGAATTTTATACCAAGGTGCTGGGCATGAAAGTGCTGCGCCAACACGATTTTCCGGAGGGAAAATTCAGCCTAGCATTTGTTGGCTACGGCGATGAAGCCCAGCATACGGTGTTGGAGCTTACCTACAATTACGGTGTGGAAAGTTATGACATGGGCAAAGCCTACGGTCACATTGCCTTGGAAGTGGACGACGCGGCCAAAGCCTGCGAGGCCGTGCGCAAAGCCGGTGGTAAGGTGGTGCGTGAAGCAGGCCCTATGATGCATGGCACGACCGTGATTGCCTTTGTAGAAGATCCGGATGGCTATAAGGTGGAGTTCATCCAGGCCGGCACCTATTAAGCATGGATGGTGCTTGGGTTTTATACTTATTGCTATGCAAAAATGGCGCCTATTACGCCGGCATCACCAATGATTTAGAGGCCAGGTATGCCGCCCACCTTGCGGGTAAAGGCGCCAGGTATACCCGAGCCAACCCGCCCATCAAAATCCTGGCCAGCAAATCTTATCTGAATCGCTCCACTGCTAGCGTTGCCGAAGCTCGGTTGAAAAAATTACCCCGAGATAAAAAGTTGGATTATTTTGCGTGAGGACTTACTTAAAGCCGTGCAATTGGCCTTAGCCGACGACTGGCATGCTGCGCATCAGTTGGTGCAGCAACACCAAGATCCGATGGCCAATTGGTTGCACGCGGTGCTGCATAAAATCGAAGGGGATGCTTGGAACAGCCAGTATTGGTATGCCAAAACGAATGGCATGAGCTACGAGCGTTACGACGATGCCAGAGAAGAGTTGCAGGCTATTGCTAGGGAATTAGCGCTTTAATTAGACGCCGATGAACAAAAAAATCTGTTCACCACAGAGGCACGGAGACACAGAGAAATTCAAATACACCACAAGTTTGTAGGTCGGATTTTGACGCACGAATACCCTGCTTTAGCAGGCTTATTCTGCGGGCAAGCCAAAACCTGGCTTAGTCCGACTTATCTATCTTCGGGCTGAAGCCCGACCTACAAGCTAAGCGAGAATGACAGCAAAATGTAGCATTGGTTTTCTCTGTGTCTCTGTGGTGATATGTTTTGAAATTAATCAAAAAAATCTTTAACTTTATTCATCCACGATTTATTGCGTGGGCTGTGTTTGCCTGAATCCGCTTGGGTGCTGGTTTCAAACTCGCGTAATAAGTCTTTTTGTTTTTCCGTTAATTTAACCGGTGTTTCAACCACCACGTGCACCATCAAGTCGCCGTGTTCGGATTGACGTAGCGGTTTGATGCCTTTGCCACGCAATCTAAATACCGCGCCGGTTTGGGTCTCGGCCGGGATTTTCATTTTGGCTGAGCCGTCCAAGGTAGGTACTTCAATTTCGCCACCCAAAGCGGCATTGCTAAAGCTGATGGGCATCTCGCAATGTAAATTGCCGCCTTCCCGTTGGAAAATGGCGTGTTCTTTGAGGTGTATCACCACGTACAAGTCACCGGTAGGCCCACCGTTCACGCCGGCTTCGCCTTCGCCGCTTAATCGTATTCTGTCGCCTTCGTCCACACCGGCTGGAATTTTGACCGATAAAGTTTTATTTTGCTTGGTGCGGCCTGCGCCATGGCAAGTTGGGCAAGGGTCTTTGACCATTTTGCCGCTACCGTGGCATTTCGGGCAGGTTTGTTGCACCGAGAAGAAGCCTTGTTGCATGCGTACTTGGCCGTGGCCACCGCAGGTGGTGCAGCTGACTGGTTGTGTGCCTGGTCTAGCGCCAGAGCCATTGCAGGTTTCACAAGTCGATTGCACTGGGATGCGGATTTTAGTTTCCGTGCCCTTGGCGGCGTCCTCTAAGGACACTTCCATGTTGTAGCGCAAATCGGCACCACGGTAGACTTTATTGGCTTGCCCGCCTGAGCGGCCGCCACCAAAAATGTCACCAAAGATGTCACCAAATGCGTCACCAAAGCCTGCGCCACCAAACCCGCCTGCACCAGCGCCTTGCTCAACACCGGCGTGACCGTATTGGTCATAAGCGGCACGCTTTTGCTCGTCGCTTAACATTTCGTAAGCTTCTTTGGCTTCCTTAAAGTTTTCTTCGGCTTTCGGGTTGTCTGGGTTGCGATCGGGGTGATGTTTCATCGCCAATTTGCGATAAGACTTTTTGATCTCCTCTGCGCTGGCATCTTTGTTGACGCCCAGTACTTCGTAATAATCTCTTTTGCTTGCCATAATGATAGTCGCTAGTTTGTAGTCGTTGGTCGGAAGTCGTTAGTGGGTAGCGAAAAAGTCGTTAGCACCGGAAAAGACGCTAACGACTCGTGACCACATACTAAGTATGACTTTTTTAGTCTTTTTTCACTTCCTCAAACTCTGCATCCACCACATCGCCATCGACGGTTTTTTCGCCTTCTGCTGGCTGGGCAGATTCGGTGTTGGCTTGAGCTTGTTGCTCAGCGTAGACTTTCTCACCCAATTTTTGTGAGGCTTCGGTTAAGGCCGTGGTTTTGGCTTCTATGGCTTCTTTGTCGTCAGATTGCAATACCTCTTCCACGTCTTTAATGGCCGCTTCTATCGCCTCTTTTTCCGCCGCATCCAATTTGTCACCGTGCTCACTCAAGGATTTTTTCACGGAGTGCACCATGCCATCGGCGGCATTACGTGCATCCACCAATTCGCGGTATTTTTTATCTTCGTCCGCGTATTTAATTGCGTCCTCTTCCATTTGCTGAATCTCAGCTTCGCTAAGGCCGCTGTTGGCTTTGATGGTAATTTTATTTTCTTTACCGGTGGCTTTGTCTTTAGCGCTCACGTGCAGAATCCCGTTAGCATCGATGTCAAAGGTCACTTCAATTTGAGGCACGCCACGCGGTGCCGGTGGAATGTCGCTTAAATTAAATTGGCCCAATGATTTGTTCGCTGCCGCTTTTTCACGCTCACCTTGCAAGACTTGGATAGTCACTGCATTTTGGTTATCGTCCGCGGTAGAGAAGGTTTGTGATGCCTTGGTCGGGATGGTGGTGTTTTTCTTAATCACTTTAGTCATCACGCCGCCCAAGGTTTCAATGCCTAGAGACAATGGGGTGACATCCAATAGCAGCACGTCTTTTACGTCGCCTTGCAATACGCCACCTTGAATCGCCGCACCGACCGCTACCGCTTCATCTGGGTTAACGTCTTTACGTGGCTCTTTACCAAAGATTTCTTTCACTTTTTCTTGCACTTTAGGCATGCGGCTTTGACCGCCGACTAAAATCACATCGGTGATGTCATCAATCGATACGCCCGCGTCTTTAATCGCCGTGCGGCATGGTGCCATGGTGCGCTCGATCAAGTCTTCGACTAGGGATTCCAGTTTGGCGCGCGTGATTTTTACCACCAAGTGTTTAGGACCAGTCGCATCAGCCGTGATGTACGGCAAATTCACTTCGGTTTGGGTGGCACCAGACAACTCAATTTTTGCTTTTTCAGCCGCTTCTTTTAAGCGCTGTTTAGCCAACAAATCGTTGCGCAAATCCAAGCCGCCGTTTTCTTTTTTGAATTCATCGGCCAAGAAGTCGATTAAGCGGTTATCAAAGTCTTCGCCGCCTAAGAAGGTGTCACCGTTGGTGGACAACACTTCAAATTGGTGTTCGCCATCGATGCTAGAAATTTCAATGATGGACACGTCAAAGGTGCCGCCGCCCAAGTCGTATACGGCAATTTTGCGATCGCCTTCTTGTTTATCCAAACCAAATGCCAAAGCCGCTGCAGTCGGTTCGTTGATGATGCGTTTTACATCTAAACCGGCAATGCGGCCTGCGTCTTTGGTGGCTTGACGTTGGCTGTCGTTAAAGTAAGCGGGCACGGTAATCACCGCCTCGGTCACCTCTTCGCCCAAGTAATCTTCGGCGGTTTTTTTCTTTTTGCGTAATACTTCGGCTGAGATTTGTGGTGGGGCCATTTTTACGCCACGCACTTCTACCCAAGCATCGCCGTTATCGGCTTTGGCTATGCTGTACGGCATCAAGCCTATGTCTTTTTGCACTTCTTTCTCATCAAAACGGCGACCAATTAAACGTTTAACCGCAAACAAGGTGTTTTTTGGGTTGGTTACCGCTTGGCGTTTTGCCGGTGCGCCGGCTAAGATTTCACCGTCTTCTTGGTAGGCAATAATGGAAGGCGTGGTGCGTGTGCCTTCAGAGTTTTCAATCACGCGCGGTTTGCCGCCTTCCATCACGGCCACGCATGAGTTTGTGGTGCCTAAGTCTATACCAATGATTTTTGCCATTTTCGTTTATTCCTTTTAAAAATTTTTCGTTTGGCCACAAATTGAACCGGTGTCTCCCGGGCTGCTGCTAAGTGTTTAGCTAGGTGTTCAGTTAAGTGGCGAGTTGTTTGATGGATTTACAATGTGGTCTATTGCAATTATTTCAAGTCTTTTTTGAATTTATCCGTGGCTAAACTTACTTAGCCACCATCACTAATGCTGGGCGTAACACGCGATCGTTCAAGCTGTAGCCTTTTTGCAAGACGCTGGTCACCGTGTTCGGTTCGCCGCTGTTTTCCAACATGCTGATGGCTTGATGTTTGTTCGGGTCAAATTTTTCGCCTAAGGGGTTAATCTCGGCAATATTGAATTTATCAAACACCGAGGCCAATTGTTTTGCCGTGAGGTCAACGCCGTCTTTGTAGCTTTGTACTTCTGTCGCTTCTATCAGTAAGGCCGCATCCAAGCTGTCTTTAACGGCCAACAATTCATTGGAGAATTTTTCTAAAGCAAATTTTCGTGCTTTATCGATGTCGTCCATGGCGCGACGGCGGATGTTTTCGCCTTCGGCTTTGATGTATAACACTGCCGCTTGGGCTTCAGCCAGTTGGGCTTCCAATGCAGCAATGCGTTCTTCTGGGCTGGTTTGAACGGTGTCTTGGGCGATGCCTTGGCTAGCACCCTCGTCCGTGGTTTCCGTTGATGGGCTGTCTTTTGCGTTTTCAGTCATGGGGGTATTCCTGTTAATTTATTAGCCAATTTATTTAAAACAATGTGACATCAATGGGGATGGCTGACGGAATCTCAAGCGAGAAATTTAATTTTTTTTAATTATTTTTTTGCGGTGTAAAGCAGATGGCTGATTTGCCCAGGCCAGCTGGTTTGCCCAGACCAGCTTGATTAATCGCGGGCTTTGTAGCGGTCGTAGCCCCATAGGTATTGGTGGGGGCATTGCAAGATGGTGCGTTCAATTTCGCTGTTAAGCAGGCTGGGGGTGTCTATGCCACCCTCGGCAACCGGTCGCACGTGAATGGCGTAGCCGCGGCCGTAAGACAAGCGTTCACCAAACACCATGAGCACTTGTGCGCCTGTGGTTCTGGCTAATTTAGAAGCCAGCGTCATGGTGTAAGCGGGCTTGCCAAAAAATGGCGCCCATTCGCCATCGCCTTCTTGCGGCGCTTGGTCAGGCAATATGCCTATCGCTTCGCCACGTTGCAGGGCTTTTAATAAGTGTTTGACGCCTTGCGCATTGGCTTGCACCAAGCTGATTTTGCCGCGTTGGCGGCCTATGTTCATGATAGGCAACATCCAGGCGTGCCTTGGGCTGCGGTAGAGTACGGTGATGGGAAAGCGGTCGGCTACATACAGAGAGGTGATTTCAAAGCAACCTATGTGCGGGCTGAGAAAGATAATGCCTTTGCCGCGGGCAAAAGCTTGGTCTATGTGATGCCAGCCATCAAAGCTTTTTACTAAGGCAGTTTGGCGTTGGTCGCTGCGTAACCAGATGGCCAAGCTTTCTAACAAGGCTTTACCTGACTCGCCTATGCTGCGGCGCGTGGCTTTTTTAAATTCGTCCGGTTTGGGGTATATGCCGCTGGATTGCAAGTTCTCCGCACTGATGCGGGCATGCTGTAGGGATAAGGCCGACCCAAGCCAGCCTAACAGCTTGCCTAAGCCATGCACTACCGGCAATGGTAATAGGGCAAAGGCCGTCAGCAGTAAACGCAATAAATGAAAACTTAGGTAACGCATAATTAGATTATAGCGGAGTCTGGATTGAATCATGGCGATTCTTAATGGTTGATGGCGAGATGCGGGTTTCTAGGGCTTAAGCCATCATTCGTTTGACGATGAGGCCTGCATTGAGGATAATTGAGGCAGTTAATCATCCTTAATGGTCTTATAGAAAATGAAGCAATCTCATATAGAAGTTACCGAGCGCATTATCGAAAAAAGTCGGCCTACCCGCACGGCTTACTTGCATCGCATAGACGATATTGTGAACCGCCAACGTGGTGCCGACAGGCTGGGTTGCGCTAATGTGGCGCACGCGTTTGCCGCCATGCCAGCCAACGATAAATTACGCGTGGTGGTCGAAAAAGCCCCCAATATTGGTATCGTGACGGCCTACAATGAGATGCTTTCTGCGCATCAACCCTATGTAAATTACCCAGAAATCATACGCAATGAGGCGCATAAACACGGTGCTACTGTGCAAGTGGCGGGTGGTGTGCCGGCCATGTGCGACGGCATTACCCAAGGCGAACCCGGCATGGAGTTGTCCTTGTTCAGTCGCGACACCATAGCCATGAGCACGGCGATTGCCTTGTCACACGATGTGTTTGACGCGGCTTTGTTATTGGGTGTGTGCGACAAAATCGTGCCAGGCTTATTAATAGGCGCTTTGCAGTTTGGCCATTTACCCTGTGTGTTTGTGCCGTCTGGCCCGATGAGCACCGGCATAGATAATACCGCCAAGTCCAAAGTGCGCGAGCAATATGCTCAAGGTAAAGTGACCCGTAAAGAATTATTGGCGTCCGAATCGGCCGCCTACCACGGTGCCGGTACCTGTACTTTCTACGGCACGGCCAACAGTAACCAAATGTTGATGGAAGCCATGGGCTTGCATGTGCCAGGCGCTGCCTTTATTCATCCGCACGACGGTATGCGCGAGTTGTTGACGCGTGAAGCGGTGAAGATGGTCTTGGCTAAAACCAAGAAAGAACAATTCACCCCCATAGGCCGCTTAGTTGATGAGCACGTTATCGTGAATGCCATGGTGGCCTTGTTGGCGACTGGCGGCTCGACCAACCATCTAATCCATTGGGTGGCTGTCGCTCGTGCGGCTGGCATCATGATCGACTGGACAGACTTTTACCACTTGGCTAAAACCACGCCTTTATTGGCCAGTGTTTACCCGAACGGCAAAGCCGATGTGAACCAATTCCAAGATGCCGGTGGCCCTGGTTTCGTCATCCGCGAATTGATTGATGCCGGCTATATGTTCCCCGATGTGTTGACCGTTGCGCACGGTGGCTTGCGTGATTACGGCAAGGTGCCAGCCAAAGAAAATGAGCAATTGGTTTGGAAAGACTTACCAAAAGAAAGCCCGGACGACAGCATCGTTCGCACCGCTGCGGCGCCGTTTGATGAATCCGGCGGCTTGCGTTTGCTGAAAGGCAATTTGGGCCGCAGTGTGATTAAGATTTCAGCCGTGCCGGCCGATCGTCATATCATTGAAGCGCCGGCCATTGTGTTTGATGCTCAAGAAGAATTGCTGGCCGCTTTTGATCGTGGCGAATTGGAAAAAGATTTCATTGCAGTGGTGCGTTTCCAAGGGCCAAAAGCCAATGGCATGCCAGAGTTGCATAAATTAACCCCACCCATGGCTGTATTGCAAAACAAAGGCTTTAGGGTGGCCATTGTTACCGACGGCCGCATGAGTGGCGCCTCAGGTAAAATTCCTGCCGCCATCCATTTGAGTCCAGAAGCGTCTGCTGGTGGGCCGCTAGCCAAAGTGCGTGATGGCGACATTATTCGCTTGAATGCCACGGTGGGCATGGTCAATGTCTTGGTGGATGAAGACGAATGGGCTGAACGTGAAGTGGCGGAATTGTCCGACAGCAAACGCCACAATAACGCCCATGGCTTTGGGCGTGAATTGTTTGGTGGCATGCGTAAAAATGTGTTGTCGGCTGAAGAGGGCGCCATCACCTGGCTTTAGTAAAATAAAAATTGCGGCGCAATACGTTGTTGCTCGCCAAAAATCTTCGCTTACATACCACTCGTATGCGGCGCTAAATTTTTTACTCGCGCCTAGTCTTGCATGGCCATTTTTATTTTTCTAAGTAACTAAAATTTAGATCATTTATTAATTAGGTAAAAACATGAACACATTAGATTTAGCCAATTACGGCCCCGTTATTCCCGTCATCGTCATCAACCGTGTTGAAGATGCTGTGCCCATGGCCAGCGCTTTACTAGAAGGTGGCATACGCGTGTTAGAGATTACCTTACGCACATCTTGTGCTTTAGCCGGCATGGAAGCGATTGCGAAAGCCTTGCCTGAAGCGATTATGGGGTCAGGCACGGTGCGCAATATAAAAGATGCGCAAGCGTCCAAAGATGCCGGTTGCCAATTTGCGGTGAGCCCAGGCTACACCAGTGAGCTAGGCCAAGCCGCGCGCAAAATGGGCTTGCCTTTGTTGCCTGGCGTTTCTACCGGTTCTGAGATCATGATGGCCAATGCCGACGATTATTATTTCCTAAAATTATTCCCAGCCGTGGCCGTGGGTGGCATCAATTTGCTTAAAGGCTTTTCTGGCCCGTTCGGTGACGTGAAGTTTTGCCCAACCGGTGGCGTGACGGTGGAAAGTGCACCGCAATTTTTAGCGCTACCTAACGTGGTGGTTTGCGGCGGTACTTGGTTAACGCCAGCCGATGCTGTGGCACGTGGCGATTGGGCGCACATCACTAAATTGGCCAAAGAAGCCAGCGCAATTAAAGCCGCTTAATTTTTTCTGGTCTGTTAACGGGCTTTGCAATCTAGACCTGGCTCTAGGGCAAAGCCTTTTTTTATGACAGCTAGTTTTATGTCACCTAAGTTTTATGTCACCTAGTTTAGGAATGCCTCTTGTCCTTTGATTTAACAAATTATAAAACCTTGGTGTTTGATTGCGATGGCGTGCTGTTGGATTCCAATGTGGTTAAAACGCAAGCCTACTTCCGCACGGCCAAAAATTTAGGCGCAAGCGACAGTCAGGCGCAAGCCTTGGTTGACTACCATGTGCGCTTAGGCGGTATATCGCGTTACCACAAGTTTGATTATTATTTACGAGAAATTGTTCAGCAAGCCCCCACGCAAGCGGCCGTGCAAGCCTTGCTGGATGAGTTTTCCCGTGAGTTGGAAGTCGGCTTGTTGCATTGCCCAGTAGCCGAAGGTTTGACGGCATTGCGCGCGGCCACGCCACAGGCCAACTGGATGGTGTTGTCCGGCGGCGATCAAAAAGAGATTCGCGATCTGTTTGCTCGGCGTAATTTAAGCTCGCTGTTTGATGGCGGCTTGTTTGGCAGCCCGGACAATAAAGACACCGTCCTAGCTAGGGAGCTAGCCACTGGCAACGTGGCATTGCCGGCCTTATTTATAGGCGACAGCAAGTACGATTACCAAGCGGCTAGTCGCGCGGGCTTGGACTTTGTCTTCTTAAGTGATTGGACGGAAGTGGCGGATTGGCAAGCGTTTTGTCTAGCGCAACAGATCAAAGTTCTAGCTAACCTTGCTGCGCTTTTGGAGTAGATTAAGCCAGCCTTAACCTGATTTGGCTAAATTGTTTTGCATGGCTTGCGCACGAGTTTGCGTTAATTTAGCCGCCGCTAGTGCGTCTTTTTCATTCCAGTCTTGGCTCACCCAGCCTTGCAAGTTCTCCAAAACGATGTTGCTCATGGCTTCTATCCATGCTGGATTTTCATTCAGGGCAGGAATGTAGTGGTAGTCACCGCCGCCATGGCTTTGGAAAATATGCTTACCTTCTAGGGCGATTTCTTCTAAGGTCTCTAAGCAGTCGCTGCTAAAGCCTGGGCATATCACGTCTATACGCGCCGTTTTAGCTCGACCTAAGTCGGCCAAGGTGCTCGCTAAATACGGTTTTAACCACTCTTGTTTGCCAAAGCGTGACTGAAATGCCACCGTGTATTGCGCCTGATTCAGTTGCAGGGCCTCGGCCAATAAACGGCCAGTTTTGTGGCATAAGCAGTGGTAGGGGTCGCCGTTCGTTAGGTGCGCTTTGGGTACGCCATGAAAACTCATGACTAACACGCTGGGCTGGCCATGCACTTGCCAATGCGCTTGGATGCTGGCGGCTAGGGCGGTAATGTAGTCTGGGTGGTCGTGGTAACTGCGTATGCTGCGCAGCGCTGGTTGGTTGCGGGTTTTTAACAGAATACGGTAGACCGCATCCATGGCAGAGGCGGTGCTGCTAGCAGCGTATTGAGGGTATAAAGGCAGTAGCAAAATGCGGTCGCAATGTTGGGCGCGCAAGCTGTCCATAGCCGATTGCATGCTCGGGTTGCCGTAGCTCATGCCCAGCGCCACCGCAAATGGCGATTTTATTTTCTTGGCTAAGACCTCGTTTAATAAGCGACTTTGGTTTTGTGCATGTACCAGCAAGGGTGAGCCGGCCTCGGTCCACACCTGTGCGTATTTTTCTGCCGATTTTTTTGGGCGTATCACTAAGATAATGCAATGCAGTATCCAGCACCAAATAAAGCGCGGAATTTCCACCACGCGCCTATCCATCAGAAATTGCTGTAAATACCGCCGTAACGCTTTGGCCGTGGGCGCGTCCGGGGTGCCTAGGTTGGCCAGCAAAATGCCAACCTTGAGTTGGTCGCCGTGGGCGTAATGGGGTTCTTTGTTGAAGTAAGCCATGGCTAATCTCTTTTAAAAAAGGCTGCTTAATTACTGCTATTGAGTGCGTTGGACAGCAGTTTGGCCGTCACATCCACTATGGGTATTACCCGTTCGTAAGCCATGCGTGTCGGGCCTATGACACCTAGCGTGCCGACCACTTGACCGTCGGCTTCATAAGGCGCGGTGATCATGCTGCATTCGTCTAAAGCTAGGTAACCACTTTCACCACCTATGAAAATCTGTATGCCTTCGGCGTGTTGGCTGTTGTCTAGCAATTGCATCAGTGAGGTACGCCGCTCAAACAATTCAAACAGCTTACGTAGACTGGTGACATTGGTCGACAGTTCGTCGACTTGCAATAAATTTCGCTCGCCGGCAATGATGACGCCGTCTTTGTTGCTTTGGGCTTGGCTGCTGCTGGCCGCCAGGGCGGCTGACATGAGGCGATTCATGTCGCTTTGCATTTGTTGCAGTTCCTTATGCAAGTTTTGTTGCACTTCTTCAAAGGTTTGCCCAGCGTAGTGGTTGTTGAAATAATTGCTCGCTTGCGTCAGTTCGCTAGAGGAGTAGGGCTTATCGGCCAAAATGATGCGGTTTTGCACATTGCCATCGCTGGTGACGATGATCACCAGTATGCGCGTTTCAGACAAGGGTAAAAATTCTAAATGCTTAAAGGCGATGCGTTTGCGCTTAGGAATCATCACCAAACCGGCAAATTGCGTGAGCTGCGACAGCATGTCGGCCGCGCTATTGATAAGCTCGTTGGGGTTGGGTGACGTTAAGCCGCTTTTTAGCTGTTGCACCGCTTGCTTACCCAGGGGTTGCACGGTTAACAGGGAGTCCACAAATAGCCGGTAACCTTTTTGCGTGGGCACCCGTCCAGCAGAGGTGTGCGGGCTGGCGATGAAACCGAGATGCTCCAGGTCACTCATGACGTTGCGTATGGTGGCTGGGCTGACATCCAAGCCGGAATGCTGCAATAAGGTGCGCGAACCTATCGGTTGACCGTCACTGATGTAATGCTCAACCAAGGTTTTTAATAAAATTTGCGCACGCTTATCCATATGGACTGTATTTTGCCCGATTTATTTCTATCGTCATACTGTTACGCGCTAAAACTTAGCAAGATAGTACGCTTTCCCTTTGCGCAAAAAGCCATCTGTGATTTAATTTCGGCATGACGCTCGCATTCAAATCCATCGCCATCATAGGCAAATACATGAATCAATCGGCCTTGCAATTAATGCGCAAGGATTTACTCGATTTAGCCGAGCATTTATCAGCAAAAAACATCCAGGTTTGGATAGAGCAAGACACGGCGCAGCATGCAGCAATTAGCGGCTACAAAACCGCTACATTGGAAAACATAGGCAGTGAAGTGGGCTTGGTCATTGTCATGGGTGGCGATGGCACCATGCTCAGCGTGGCGCGCAGCTTGATCGATTTTAATGTGCCTTTGGTGGGCATCAACCGCGGGCGGTTTGGCTTTTTAACCGACTTGCGCGTCGAGGACATGTTGGGTCAGTTGGACGGCATATTGGCTGGCGATTATGTCTTGGAGCCACGCGTGATATTGAGTGCCACCGTTACCCGCAACCATGAAGTGGTGCATGCCAATTATGCACTCAACGACGTGGTGGTTAAAAGCGCATTACGCTTGATCGAGTTGGAAGTGAGTGTGGATGAAAAGTTTGTCCACAAACAACGCTCGGATGGCTTGATTGTCAGTACGCCCACCGGCACCACGGCCTATGCGCTGTCGGCCGGCGGGCCGATATTGCACCCGAATTTGCAAGCCATTTCCTTGGTGCCTATCTGCCCGCATACCTTAAGCAATCGGCCGATTGCCGTGCACAGCGACAGCCAGATAGACATCAGGCTGGTGCAGTTAGGCGAGGCGCAATTGAGCTTTGATGGCCAGTTTCAATTGGCGCTAAAACAAGGCGATAAAGTGACGGTTAAACGCGCGACGCAAAGCGTCTCATTGTTGCATCCTAGTGACTATTGTTATTTTGATATGCTACGCAACAAGCTGAACTGGGGTTAAGGCTTAAGTCTAAAGGATGCAAATCGGTTAAATGTTATTAAGCCTATCCATACGCGATTTTATTATCGTTAAACAGCTCGACTTGGACTTCAATGCGGGCTACACCGTGCTTACCGGCGAGACCGGCGCCGGCAAGTCTATATTGATTGATGCCTTGTCGCTGGCCTTGGGTGCGCGCGGCGAGGGCGGCATCTGTCGCGCGGCTTGCGAAAAAGCCGAAATCAGCGCGATTTTTAGCATCAATGACAACCTGGACGCGCTGCAGTGGCTGCAGGCTGCTGAGCTTATTGGGGATAGCGGCGAATTGTTGTTACGCCGCGTCATGTATGCCGATGGCCGCACGCGCGCCTTTATCAATGGCACCACGGTCACCGTGGCTCAGCTCAAGGAGTTGGGCGAATTGTTGCTGGATATTTACAGCCAAAACGCTCACCACTCCCTATTAAAACCCATTACGCAGCGTAATGTGTTGGATCAATTTGCCGGTTTGACTGGCCTATCGCAGCAAGTGGCCGAGCAATTTAAACGCTGGCATCAGTTGAATCAGCAAGGCTTGGCCGCAGAAAAGAACGCCGCCGTTTACGCCCATGAGTTGGCCGACTTGCAAGACACCGTGCAAGCCTTGTCCGATTTGTCCTTAAGCGCAGACGATTGGCAGCATTTACAGCAAGAGCATATGCGCTTATCCAATGCAGCCGATTTGATGAGCGGTGGGGCGGCCTGCCGCGACTTGTTAAGTGAGGGTGAGCAGTCGGTACAACGCTTGCTGTCCAAAGTGCGCTACAAGCTGGACGATTTATGCGAATACGATGCGGCATTGCAAGAAGCCATGGAAACGCTGGATTCGGCCTTAATACAAGTGGCAGAAACTGACCGCTTCTTAAACCATTACTTGCAAGACGCTGAGTTGGATCCGGCCAAGTTAGCGGCATTGGATGAAAAAATACAAACCGTGCACGGTTTGTCGCGTAAATACCGCGTGCCGCCCGAAGGCTTAGAAGCTTTGTTGCAGCAGTCCCAAGCACGCATGGCCGAGTTGGCCTTGTATGCCAATGATGGCGCTTTGGCAAAGTTGGAAGCCGAGGCGCTTGCTGCTTACCAGCAAAGCGCGCAGCAACTCAGTGCCGGTCGCCAAGTGGCGGCCCGTGAATTAAGTGAAAAAATCAGCGCACAAATGCAAAGCCTGTCCTTGGCGGGTGGGCAATTTGAGGTGGCTTTGTCGGCACAATCGCCCAGTGCCAGTGGTTTGGAACACGTTGAATTTTTAGTGGCTGGGCATGCCGGTGTAGCACCTAGGCCGCTGAATAAAGTGGCCTCGGGTGGTGAGTTATCCAGGATAAGCTTGGCGATACGGGTGGTCACGGCGCATAAAGAAAATGTACCCACCATGATCTTTGATGAGGTGGATGTCGGTATCGGTGGTGGGGTGGCTGAGGTGGTGGGGCGCTTGCTCAAACAGTTGGGCCTGCCTTTGGCTGCTGCTAACGGTCATGCCCCTGAGCGCCAAGTGCTGGTCATCACCCATTTACCGCAAGTGGCCGCCTTAGCCACTTGGCACATGCAGGTCAGCAAGTCGCAACAAGATGGCCAAACCTTAAGCCATATTTCGCTGCTTGATCAGGAGGCTAGAGTGGATGAAATAGCTCGCATGCTAGGTGGTTTAGCCATTACCGACACCACTCGCCAGCACGCCAGAGAAATGCTGGCCTAAACTTGGTTATTTCTGACCTAATTAGCTATTTAGTGTGCTTAGTTTTTAGTGCAGGGTTGTTGCTTGCACATGCCGTAAATGGTCAGCGAATGGTCTTGCACGGTGAAGCCTAATTTGGCGGCGGCACTTTCTTGCCTTTTCTCAATTTCCGCATCGTAGAACTCTTCAACGCGACCGCATTTTACGCACACCACGTGGTCGTGGTGGCCGCCGGTATTCAGTTCAAACACGGCTTTGCCGCTTTCAAAGTGGTGGCGTATGAGTAAGCCGGCCTGCTCAAATTGCGTGAGTACCCGGTAAACCGTCGCTAAGCCGACATCTTCCCCGGCGTTGATCATTACCTTGTATATGTCTTCGGCAGACAGGTGGCGGTCTTTGCTGTTTTCAAACAGGCTTAACACCTTCAGTCTAGGCAATGTGGCTTTAAGGCCGGCGTTTTTTAAGTCTCTCTGATCTTGCATACGGGATTACTCACAATTAACAATGACGGTGTTTTGGCTAGGCTGTCTATGTTATATTAACGCTAATTCTAATTTAAGTCATACTATGTGTAATTTATCTGCTTTGCGCTACCCCATCCTTTTGTTGGCCTTGCTGTGTGCTTCTTGTGGCACCGCCTTGCCTAGTATTAAGCCGTATAAGTTGGATGTGCAACAAGGCAACGTGGTCACTTCTAAAATGCTGCTGCAGTTGCGCCCTGGCATGACCCAATCGCAAGTTAGATTTATTATGGGTACCCCGCTTGTTCAAGACAGTTTTCACGGTAAACGTTGGGATTATGTTTACCTAATGCGTGAAAATGGCAAAATTACCGAACAGCGCCGGGTGATATTGGATTTTGAAAATGACCTTCTAAAAACCGTGCGCGGTGACGTCATACCAAGCAGCGGCGACCCCAGTAAATCCAATGAGGTGGCGGATAACACCGGCACGCGCGTGATCAATCCGTCGGCTAAGTCGGAAGATAAAAGCTTGTTTAGTTCGCTAAAATTCTGGGAAAAAACACCCGCAGCTAGCCCTGCCCCGACCGCAAACGCTAAAGCAGAGGAGCCCGCCAAAGAAGCCGTAGCGCCGGCAGTTGCCACTGAGACTAAACCATCGACTGAAGCTGCCGCTACGTCCGAGCCACCTTCGGTATTGGCTGTGCCAGTGCTGCCTGAGGCTAGCTCAGCGGCGCCTGCAGTGGAAACGCCTGCGCCTGTTGCCGTGACTGCCCCTAGTGCGGAAGCCGTGCCGACCGCGGTGGAATCGGTGCCTGCTCCTGCTCAGCCTAGCGCTGCAGCCGTAGAGCAAACGCCGGCTACGGTTGAGTCTGCGCCAGTGTCGGCCACCCCAGTGGAAGCTGCACCAGTAGAGGCGGCGCCAGTTGAGTCGGTGCCGGTACAAACCCCAGTTGAATCAAGTCCGGTTGAATCCGCCCCAGTGGTTGCGCCTAGCCAAGTTTATGATTCGCCTTCTGGCATGCAGTTTGAGCGCAATTTAAGTAATGTGCCGGAAGACATTGCGCCTCCACCTGCGCCTAAGCCAGAAGCGCTGCCGCCACCTGCGGCCGCTGCAGATTTACCTAAAGCAAAAGAGCTGGCGGCTACACCCCAGCCGAGCTTCTTCGATCGTATGTTGGAAAAAATTGGCTTCTAAGGCCGTTTGTTAAAATCAATCAGGTAGTTAAGTATGGCTAATCCCTTAAAAATTGTTATTGCTGGTTGCTCAGGTCGCATGGGCCATGCTTTGTTGGAATCGGTGTTTGCCGATGCTGATTTGGTCTTGCACGGCGCCTTAGATCGCGCCGGTAACCCGCAGCTTGGCCGTGATGCCGGTGAGCAATTCGGTATTGTGTCTGGCGTAAAAGTTACCGACAATATAGATGAGGCGCTGAAAAACGCCGACGTGTTGGTTGATTTTACTCGACCGGAAGCTAGCATGGCTTACTTGGCTGCTTGCCAAGCGCAGCAAGTGAAAATGATCATAGGCACCACTGGCTTTAGCGCCGAGCAAAAATTAGCCATAGAAACCGCAGCAAAACAAAGCGCCATTGTGTTTGCGCCTAACATGAGCGTGGGTGTGACCCTGCTGATTAACTTGGTGCAAGCGGCAGCCAAAGTATTGAACACTGGCTACGACATAGAAGTGCTGGAAACGCACCATAGGCATAAAGTGGATGCGCCGTCCGGCACAGCTTTGCGTTTGGGTGAGGCTGCTGCTAGCGCCTTAGGGCGCAATTTAGAAGCGTGTGCCGTGTACGGCCGTGAGGGCGTTACCGGTGAGCGTGATCCTAGCACCATAGGTTTTGCTACTGTGCGCGGTGGCGACGTAGTGGGCGACCACACGGTCTTGTTTGCCGGCATCGGCGAACGGGTTGAATTGACGCATAAAGCCAGCAGTCGTGCTACCTTTGCTTTGGGCGCCTTGCGTGCCGCTAAGTTTTTAAGCAGCAAACAGCATGGCCTGTTTGATATGCAGGATGTGCTGAATTTACGCTAGTGCTTGCGTCCCCTGGCCCGCCTGCCGGGCTTAAATTATTCCATGGCTATTTTGCAATACGACGTTGAAATGCGAGCCGATTTTCGCTATAATTCGTTAATTCTGAAACGGGAAGAGTATAACAACTCATCCCGTTTTGCGTATCTACCATCCGTTCATGATGGACAACGATTATAAAAATTATTATTAGCTGGCTTAAGCTGTTTTAAGCTTGCTAAAACAAGGAGTTACTGTGTCACAAAACCTGCCCGCCATACTAGTACTTGCAGATGGAACTGTGTTTCGTGGTAGCTCTATTGGAATTTCTGGGCAAGCCAGCGTAGGCCAAACCGTGGGCGAAGTGGTGTTTAACACCGCCATGACCGGCTACCAAGAAATCCTCACCGATCCGTCCTACGCCAAGCAAATTGTTACCTTGACCTACCCGCACATCGGCAATTACGGTGTTAACGAGGAAGACGTCGAGTCCGCTCAGGTTTATGCTGCCGGCTTAATCATTCGCGACCTACCTTTAATCCACAGCAATTTTAGAAATAGTCAGTCTTTAAGTGACTACCTGGTGGCCAATAAGGTTGTGGCCATCGCCGACATTGATACCCGTAAATTAACCCGTGTGTTGCGTGAAAAAGGCGCCCAAACCGGTGCCATTATCGCTGGTATGGCCGATGAGGCAAAAGCCATTGCCGTCGCCATGAGTTTGATCCAAGGCTTCCCAGGTTTGTCTGGTATGGATTTGGCTAAAGTGGTTAGCTGTAGCAAAGCCTATGAGTTTACCGAGGCTGAGTGGGCGTTGGGGCAAGGTTTCGTTAAGGCGCCGGCTAAAAAATTCCATGTGGTGGCCTACGATTTTGGCGTTAAACGCAACATCTTGCGCATGTTGGTATCGCGTGGCTGCAAAGTCACCGTGGTGCCGGCGCAAACCACAGCACAAGAGGCCTTGGCCTACCAGCCGGATGGCGTGTTTCTGTCCAATGGCCCGGGCGACCCGGCGCCTTGCGATTATGCCATTGCAGCGATTAAAACTATCGTTGATACGGGCTTACCTACCTTCGGTATTTGCTTGGGTCACCAATTGTTGGCCTTGGCCAGCAATGCTAAAACGCACAAGATGAAATTCGGTCACCACGGTGCCAATCACCCGGTGCAAGATACAAAAACCAAACGGGTTTACATCACCAGTCAAAACCACGGTTTTGCAGTGGATGCCACCAGCTTGCCGGCCAATCTAAAGACCACTCATGTGTCCTTGTTTGACGGCAGCTTGCAAGGCATAGCTCGCACCGATAAGCCGGCCTTTAGTTTTCAAGGTCACCCTGAGGCCAGCCCTGGCCCCACGGAAATGAGTTATTTGTTTGATCAATTTATTGAATTAATGGAAAAAAGTAAGTAGTTCTTTGGACCTGATTTTTAGTTAAGCGTATTAACTGAAAACCGGCTTCTAAAGACTAAACACTGAAAAATTATGGCAAAACGTACAGACATTAAATCCATACTTATCATAGGCGCAGGGCCTATCGTAATTGGTCAAGCATGTGAGTTCGATTACTCGGGTGCGCAGGCGTGTAAAGCTTTACGCGAAGAAGGCTACCGAGTCATTCTGGTGAACTCCAATCCAGCGACCATCATGACCGACCCGGAAATGGCCGATGCGACTTACATAGAGCCGGTGACCTGGCAGGTGGTGGAAAAGATCATTGCCAAAGAGCGCCCCGATGCGCTGTTGCCTACCATGGGTGGGCAAACCGCGCTGAACTGCGCTTTGGATTTGGACAAGCATGGCGTGTTAGCAAAATACAAAGTTGAGCTGATAGGCGCGTCCAAAGAAGCGATTGATAAAGCCGAAGACAGGCAAAAATTTAAAGAAGCCATGACCAAGATAGGTTTGGGTTCCGCCCGTTCGGTGATCGCACACAGCATGGAAGAAGCCTTGCAAGTGCAGCCTGGCATAGGCTACCCAGCCATTATTCGCCCGTCCTTCACCATGGGCGGCAGCGGTGGCGGCATTGCTTACAACCGTGAAGAATTTGTCTCCATCTGCGAACGCGGTTTGGATGCCTCACCCACCAGCGAGTTGCTGATAGAAGAATCCTTGCTGGGTTGGAAAGAATACGAGATGGAAGTGGTGCGCGACTCTGCGGACAATTGCATCATCATCTGCTCAATAGAAAACTTAGACCCCATGGGCGTGCACACCGGTGACTCCATCACCGTGGCACCGGCGCAAACGCTGACCGATAAAGAATACCAAATCATGCGCAATGCCTCCTTGGCCGTGTTGCGTGAAATTGGCGTGGACACCGGCGGTTCCAATGTGCAGTTCGCCATTAACCCAGTCGATGGCCGCATGATTGTGATTGAAATGAACCCACGGGTGTCGCGTTCGTCTGCCTTGGCCTCTAAAGCGACCGGTTTCCCGATTGCTAAAGTGGCAGCGAAGTTGGCCGTGGGCTTTACTTTGGACGAGTTACGCAATGAAATTACCGGCGGTGCAACGCCGGCTTCATTTGAGCCGTCCATCGATTACGTGGTTACCAAGATTCCAAGGTTCGCCTTTGAAAAATTCCCGCAAGCCGATTCGCGTTTAACCACGCAAATGAAATCGGTGGGCGAAGTGATGGCCATAGGCCGTACTTTCCAAGAGTCCTTCCAGAAAGCCTTGCGCGGTTTGGAAGTGGGCGTGGACGGTTTGGATGAAAAAACCACCGATTTAGATTTAATTACCAAAGAAATGGGCGTGCCTGGACCAGAGCGTATTTGGTATCTGGCGGACGCTTTTAGAATGGGCTTAAGCGTGGCTGATGTGTATGCCATCTCTAAAATAGACCATTGGTTCTTGGTGCAAATTAAAGATTTGATAGACCGTGAATTAGCCTTGAAAGGCAAGCAGATTGCTGACCTGGATAAAGCCGCCATGCTGAAATTAAAACGCAGTGGTTTTTCCGACAGACGTTTAGCCACCTTGCTCAATACCGATCAACACGCGGTGCGGGCTTATCGCCAAGCCTTGCAAGTGCGTCCGGTGTATAAGCGCGTCGATACCTGTGCGGCGGAGTTTGCGACCAATACCGCTTACATGTATTCCAGCTACGAAGAAGAATGCGAAGCTGCGCCTAGCGATAAGAAAAAAATCATGATCTTGGGCGGCGGTCCTAACCGTATTGGCCAGGGCATAGAGTTTGATTATTGCTGTGTGCACGCGGCTTTTGCCATGCGTGAAGACGGTTATGAAACCATCATGGTTAACTGCAACCCAGAAACCGTGTCTACCGATTACGACACCTCAGACCGTTTGTATTTTGAGCCGGTGACCTTGGAAGACGTGCTGGAAATCGTCGCCATAGAAAAACCGGTCGGCGTAATCGTGCAATACGGTGGTCAAACGCCATTGAAATTAGCGCGCGATTTAGAAAAAGCCGGTGTGCCCATCATAGGCACAACTCCGGATGCGATTGATAAAGCCGAAGACCGCGAGCGTTTCCAAAAAATGCTGCAAGAGTTGGGCTTAAAACAACCGCCTAACCGCACCGCCAGAACACCAGAAGAAGCGATACGCTTGGCCTTGGAAATTGGCTACCCCTTGGTCGTTCGTCCTAGTTATGTGTTGGGCGGTCGCGCCATGGAAATTGTCCAAGAGCAGTCACAACTTGAGCGCTATATGCGTGAAGCAGTCAAAGTGTCGAACGAGTCACCGGTGTTATTGGATCGCTTCTTAAACGATGCTTTAGAGGTTGATGTCGATGCCCTGTGCGATAACACCGGCGACGTCATTATCGGTGGCATCATGGAACACGTAGAGCAAGCGGGGGTGCATTCTGGTGATTCAGCGTGTTCATTGCCGCCTTACAGTTTGTCGCCTAAGTTGCAGGATGAATTGCGTGAGCAAACCAAACAAATGGCCCGTGCCTTAGGCGTGGTCGGTTTGATGAACGTGCAATTTGCCATACAAGGCAAGACCGTTTATGTCTTAGAAGTAAACCCGCGTGCATCGCGTACCGTGCCCTTTGTTTCTAAAGCCTGTGGTTTGCAATTGGCTAAAGTGGCCGCACGCTGCATGATAGGCACCTCGCTAAAAGCGCAAGGCGTCACCCGTGAAATTATTCCACCGTTCTATTCAGTGAAAGAAGCGGTATTCCCCTTCATTAAATTCCCTGGCGTGGATACCATATTGGGCCCAGAAATGAAGTCCACCGGCGAGGTGATGGGTGTGGGCAAGACCTTCGGCGAAGCTTTCGTCAAGAGCCAGCTGGGGGCGGGCACCAAGCTGCCGCGTTCGGGCAAGGTGTTCCTGACCGTGAAGAACGGCGACAAACCGCGAGCGGTGGAAGTGGCACGTCAGCTGGTGGCCCTGGGCTTTGAACTGCTGGCCACCAAAGGCACCGCCACCGCGATTGCCGAATCCGGTGTGCCGGTGGCGCAGGTCAACAAGGTCACCGAAGGCCGCCCCAACATCGTGGACATGATCAAGAACAACGAAGTGGCCATGGTCATCAACACGGTGGAAGAGCGCCGCAACGCGATTGCCGACTCCCGCCATATCCGCACATCGTCGCTGCTGGCGCGCGTGACGACCTTCACGACCATTGCCGGCGCGGAAGCAGCCGTCGAAGGCATGAAGAGCATGGACAACCTGGGGGTCATTTCCGTGCAGGAAATGCACGCCCAGCTGGCCACGGCCTGAGTTAGAAACGGGTTGCGGGTCGCGTTATGATGCGGCCCGTTACCTGACACAAACCCTGCAACCGCCGAGCTTCATGCCCGGCGGTTTGCTTTTGGAGAGAGACCGATGTCCACCATCCCGATCACCAAGCGCGGTGCCGAGAAGCTCAAGGAAGAGCTGCACCGCCTCAAGACCGTCGACCGTCCCGCCGTGATCCAGGCGATTGCCGAGGCGCGCGCCCAGGGTGACCTGAGCGAAAACGCCGAGTACGACGCCGCCAAGGACCGCCAGGGTTTCATCGAAGGCCGCATCCAGGAGATCGAAGGCAAGCTGTCTGCCGCGCAGATCATCGATCCGGCCACGCTGGACGCCGGTGGCCGCGTCGTCTTTGGCGCCACCGTCGAACTCGAAGACGAAAACAGCGGCGACCAGGTCAGGTACCAGATCGTCGGTGAGGACGAGGCCGACCTCAAGCTGGGCCTGATCAACATCAGCAGCCCGATTGCCCGTGCCCTCATCGGCAAGGAAGAGGGCGATGTGGCCGAGGTGCAGGCACCCGGTGGTGTGCGGCGCTATGAAATCGTGGCCGTGTCTTATCGGTAAACGAGCGGCCCGGCAAGCCGGGGCCACTTCCCATTGATGTCAATGGGCTGACAATCCGTTCTTTCGGGCGTGGTATTTGGGCTTGCCAGGGCCTGATGCAGCTCTGCTCATGCTTAACCCTGCTGGCGCTTCTTGATCGATTTCTGCTTGGGTTTGGCGCGCTTGATCTGGCCTCCTGATGTCAGGCGCTGGTTGCCCAGCACCTTCACATGCTTGACCTCGGGTTTCTGTCCACCGCGCTTGCTGAACTTGAGCACCTTGAATTCGCGCGGGCCAGGTTTACGGTCTTCGTCGACGGCCTTTTCCTTCTTGGGCATGGGGCGCCAGAGCACCAGCAATTTGCCGATGTGCTGGATGGGCGCGGCATTGAGCTGGTCGGCCAGCTGCATATAGATGGCTTCGCGGGCGGTGCGGTCGTCGCCGAGTACGCGGATCTTGATCAGGCCATGGGCATTGAGGGCCGCATCGGCTTCCTTGACAACGGCGGCGGTCAGGCCGTCGTTGCCGATCATGACCACCGGGTCGAGGTGGTGGGCATCAGCGCGGTGGACCTTGCGCTGGGCGGGTGTCAGTTGAATATGGGGCATGCAGCTATTATCCCCGCTTGGACAGGAAAACATGAAAGTCAAGACCAAGAGCAAGAAGGTCAACAAGGCGTGGCTCAACGACCATGTCAATGACCCCTGGGTGAAGCTCGCTCACAAGGAGGGTTACCGTGCACGTGCGGCCTACAAGCTCAAGGAAATCGATGAGACCCTGGGTCTGATCAAGCCCGGTCACCGGGTGGTGGATCTGGGATCGGCGCCCGGGGCCTGGAGCCAGTACGTGCGCCGCAGGCTGTCCCCGCAGGGAGCAGCGGTTGGCGAGCTGGACGGCGCGATCATCGCCATCGACCTCCTGCCCATGGAGCCCATCGAAGGTGTGACGTTTCTGCAGGGCGACTTTCGTGAAGCCGAGGTGCTGGGCCAACTCGAAGCCCTGGTGGACGGACGCCCGCTGGACGTGGTCGTCTCGGACATGGCGCCCAACCTCTCGGGGGTGGCCTCGGTCGATGCCGCCCGCATCAGTCACCTGATCGAATTGGCGGTCGAATTTGCGCAGCAGCACCTCAAGCCGGGCGGGGCGCTGGTGGTCAAGGTCTTCCACGGCAGCGGCTACAGCCAGCTGGTGCAGCTCTTCAAGGACACGTTCAAGGTGGTCAGGCCGGTCAAGCCAAAGGCCTCGCGCGATCGCTCTTCGGAGACCTTTCTGGTGGGCATCGGGCTCAAGTCGGGCTGAGCCGGGCCGAATTTCCCTGCTGAGAAAGGCCATAAGGCCGCCAAATGACTGCTAAGCGCCCGGGCAGGCCTACAATGCCTAAATGCACGTTTATGACTGGAGCCCCGCTTGAATAACCCCTGGTTTTCCAAAATTGCCGTCTGGATGGTGATTGCCATGGTGCTGTTCACTGTTTTCAAACAGTTCGACAGCCGTGGTGTTGCCGGAGCCGGTTACATGGGCTACTCCGATTTTCTGGAAGAAGTCCGGGCCAACCGCATCAAGAGCGCCACCATCCAGGAAGGACAGGGCGGCACCGAGATCGTGGCCATCACCACCGATGACCGCCGTGTGCGCACCACCGCCACCTACCTGGATCGCGGTCTGGTGGGCGACCTGATCGCCAATGACATCAAGTTCGACGTCAAGCCCCGCGAGGAGGGCTCGCTGCTCATGACCCTGCTGGTCAGCTGGGGCCCGATGCTGCTGCTGATCGGCGTATGGGTGTATTTCATGCGCCAGATGCAGGGCGGCGGCAAGGGCGGGGCCTTCAGCTTTGGCAAGTCCAAGGCGCGCATGCTCGATGAAAACAACAACCAGGTCACTTTTGCCGACGTGGCGGGTTGCGACGAGGCCAAGGAAGAGGTCAAGGAAGTCGTGGACTTCCTCAAGGACCCGCAGAAATTCCAGAAGCTCGGCGGTCGCATCCCGCGTGGTCTGCTGCTGGTCGGCCCGCCGGGCACCGGCAAGACGCTTCTCGCCAAGGGCATTGCCGGTGAAGCCAAGGTGCCGTTCTTCAGCATCTCCGGTTCCGATTTCGTCGAAATGTTCGTCGGCGTGGGCGCGGCCCGCGTGCGCGACATGTTCGAGAACGCCAAGAAAAACGCCCCCTGCATCATCTTCATCGACGAGATTGACGCCGTGGGCCGCCAGCGTGGCGCCGGCCTGGGCGGCGGCAACGACGAGCGTGAGCAGACCCTCAACCAGATGCTGGTCGAGATGGACGGTTTCGAGACCAATCTGGGCGTGATTGTGGTTGCGGCCACCAACCGCCCCGACATCCTGGACGCTGCATTGCTGCGGCCGGGTCGTTTCGACCGTCAGGTCTATGTGACGCTGCCCGACATCCGCGGCCGCGAACAGATCCTGAACGTGCACATGCGCAAGATCCCGATCGGCCAGGACGTCAAGGCCGAAGTGATCGCCCGCGGTACGCCGGGCATGAGTGGTGCCGATCTGGCCAACCTGTGCAATGAAGCCGCGCTGATGGCCGCGCGCCGCAATGCCCGCGTGGTCGAGATGCAGGACTTCGAGAAGGCCAAGGACAAAATCCTGATGGGCCCCGAGCGCAAGAGCATGGTCATGCCCGAAGAGGAGCGCAAGAATACGGCTTACCATGAGTCGGGCCACGCCCTGATCGGCAAGCTGTTGCCCAAGTGTGATCCGGTGCACAAGGTCACCATCATCCCGCGTGGCCGTGCCCTGGGCGTGACGATGAGCCTGCCCGAAAAAGACCGCTACAGCTACGACAGCGAATACATGCTCAACCAGATCAGCATGCTGTTCGGGGGCCGTATTGCTGAAGAGG
>JACCDV011136449.1_pt1 | contig 31047 bp, 32 predicted proteins | sample 7446131 | NCBI WGS metagenome assembly JACCDV01 (sample SAMN15323448, study PRJNA562643) | freshwater metagenome | isolation source: river surface water | place: USA:Blue River Watershed | collected 2017-08-17 | reverse complement strand
TGTGCGATTTAATTTTGCATAAAAAATAAGCAAAAAAAATGACTTGCGTTGAGCAAGTCATTGTTTCTAAAACAGATTTTTGGTGGGTCGGGCGAGACTCGAACTCGCGACCAACGGATTAAAAGTAAAGATAATTATTTTATATATATAAAAATCAATGACTTAAAATTGGTGTGTATAAATGTGTGTTTTTGAATTCTCCTTTTATTACATATTAGTATCAAAGTAAGAGGCTCAAGCAATGAGCTTTTTATAAGTCAAAATAAAAAGAGCTATAGCAGTTCTGTGAGAGTTATTGGCATTAGTAACGATTCGCCAATTTGTTCTGGCAATACTGAGCTCTTTATAAGGGATGTGCTTGGCTTGGATATGTAATCCATATCTTTATAAAAAATATATACGCATAATGTGGTCATGAGTAATTTTTATAACGTTCGTTTTGATGTCGAAGATGGGATCTATTTCAATACTGAAATAGATGAAGAAGAGTATCTAATTTATTAAGATATATCTTTGCTTGAAGATTTGTCGAAGAAGCAATCGATATCAAATCGTGGTGTTGCTATGACCATTTTTCATGCTTTGGAGGGAGATATTTTGAGAATGTGTATTCATGCCCATTCTGAAAATCCAAATTGGAATAAAGATCAACCATTTCCTCTATTGAAAAAATATTTGAGGTAATCATGATTATTAATGAACGATTGGCTAACGGTTTAAAAAATCGCTTCATTTTGGAGCTTCATGATCAAATCGATATACAGTTGAATGAATTCTCTATCGACAAAAATAAAGTAACTAAATCAAGACGCGGTTGGGATAAATTCAAGAAAAAAGTAACTAATCATTTAAGTAAGTCATCTCTGACAATTTATGAAGGGGGTAGTGAAAGACATCCTTATCTTGCGTTTTCTGGTTTAGCTGTGGATAAGGAAAGAGAATACAACTCTTGGAAAGAGAAGTGCGTTACAACAGTTAATGTTATTACCACTTGGGATCCTTTCCATGTTGAGGTAATGAATAGTAATTTTAATATCAGTGAACATGCTGTTAGTAGGCTTTATCAGCGTGGTGATATTAAAGTTACAAATGAGACTGATATCGATATCTTTTGTATCGTCAAAGAGTTTTACTATGTGCCTATATGGGCAGCATTTTGGATTCAAACTTTATATTCTCTTAATAATAAAGAACTTACTAATAACATTCATCCTGTTATTCCAACTCCTAGTGGCCTATTGCTAGCTGAGGTAGCTAATGGGGAATACCCTTTTATTGAAATAAGAACTTTTGTTGGTGATTCAGAATTGAATGAAGAACAAATGTTAGTTAAAAAATCTATGGTGAAAGCTAGTGAAGAAATTATTGCTTGCCCATTAAGCTTTTCACCAGATGTTGAAATTATGGGAATTGATATCGCAATTCCAACTTTGATGGTCCTATCTCATAGATTAAAAGATGTACATAGGATATTAGGTAATGTGGTCTTTTATAAAATGGAGGATAAGATTACGCAAAGAGAATTCACTTTTAATTTATTGGATAACTTAATAGATCTTGAAAAGATGATGCCTAAAGATCTATCTGCGGGATATGAGCATCCAAATATCAGGCCACTTCATCTACAGATTATGAAGGTTTTGAGGAAAGGGCAAGTACATCCAGCAAAATATTTTCTTACTAAGCGTAATTAATTTTCGTAGAGATTTATAAATGGCAGATTGGAAAAGTCAGCTCAAATCAATTGAGATTTCTGAAAGAAAGAAGATTGATCTCGAGCCTACAAAAGCAAATGAAGAGCGCACTACTAGGACTCATGATGATTCTTATTACAACTTGGCGAGCATTATTGATCGTTTAATAAAAAAAATTTCCAGTGAAAAGAAAAAATCATATAAAGAGAAAAATTTTAATTTAATCAAAGAACTTGAAAAAGAGTTAGATACTAGAAGACGTGAAAATATCAATTTGATAGCGAGGCTACGTCAATATTATCCGGATTTGTCCGTTAGTGAAATTGGCGCAAGGCAACATATCCTTGAAGCTGAAATTAAAAATAAAAAATCTGAACTTGAAGCAAAAAGGGTTGCTAAGCTAAAGGCTGAAGAATTGAGGAAGAGAGAAGAGGAGTTAAGGCTTGAAGCTATAGAAGAGGAGCGGGTAAAAAAAGAACTGGCGGCAAGGCAGAAAAAATCTAAAGACTTAATTTCTTTTTATAAGATAAAAAAATGTAAGCAATGTACAGGGGGTTATCAAACTATTATCTGTCCCAATTGCCATGGAACTCTGATCTGCTCACCAAGAGAAATCGTTGTGTCTCAAAGATTTTCTTGCTCAAATACATCTCCTAAATGCCCTACATGTTCCGGAACTGGTGTAGGTTGGCAAGAAAAAAAGGTTATTTCGACGACTTGTGATTGCCGTAATGGAATGGCAGTGGTTGCTTGTGAGACATGCTATGGGACAAGACTTGAGGCAACTAATCAAAGTCAGAAAGATTTAATTGACCAAATAAAATCCGATTTGGAAGTGGTAAAAATAATCAAAAAACTAATCAAGTTCAGGGATTAACATGGTAATAACTGAATCATTAGCAAATGGCTTGAAGAATAGATTTTTTCTTGAGGTTGGAGATCAAATAATTTCATCACTAAATAAATTCAGTGTTAACTATAAATCTTCCAAACACTCACCCTCTGGCTGGGATAGGCATGTGGAAGACATGAAAGCTTCTCTTGATAAGCTTTTGTTGTCAAGTTATGAGGGTGGGTCTAAAGGCCACCCTTATTTTGCTTTTTGTGGCCTTTCAATTGATATGAATAGGGAGTTCAATAGTTGGCAAGAGAAGTGTTTGACGTCAGCTAATATGATTTTTACTTATGAACCTAAACATGTTGAGTTGATTAAAAGTACTTTTAATATTAGTGAGCATGCGATCTCACGGTTATATCAAAGGAGTTGTTTAGAGATCAGTAACGAAACTGATATCAATATTTTTTCAATAATGAAAGAAATGGTTTTTGTGCCGCTATGGGCAAGTTATTGGCTAGCCTTGAATAGGCTGGTGATACAAGATAGATCTCTACAAGAACAAATTAAGCCAGTTATTCCAACGTTAAGCGGCATCTTCCTTGCTGAATTAACAGATTCAGACGTTCCATTTTTAGAAATAAGAACATTTGTTGATGATTCTCATCTGAATGAGGACCAATTGCTGGTCAAAAAAATAATGTTAGAAGCTGTTGAGGGGGTTCAATCCTCTCCAATGGCTTTTTGGCCTGGTATTGAACTTATGGGGGTGGATTACTCAATGTTGCCCATTCGAATTTTAAGTTACCGACTTAAGAAAATTCATAGACTTCTCGGCGATGTTGTATTTCATAAATGTAAAGACTTGACCTTAAAGAGGGAGTTTACTTTTAAGCTTTTAGATTGCCTAGAAGAGTGCTCATCCGGAGTTACCCAAGAATCAGCTGATCTGTATAAAGGGAACCTACATATTAGAGAGTTTCATAAGCAATATAAGTTGGCAAGATTGAAAAGGTTGTCTGCCAAATGATTGGATAATTCATTCAATAAGGCTTTTTTCAAGATTTTTAATACTCAATTGATTCCTAGTAAAAATGAACCTAACTTTTAGATGAGAGCTTATTACATCTTATGAAGTAATCTCAACAAGATGTCTATGATTGGTAGGACCATTTCTGAAATTAAATTAATTAATTCTAATAATCCACTTTTAAAAGATATTGCCATTCGAGAATTATTTCTTATTCAAGATTTTTTTGATAATACCCCAATACTTTTGAGTGATACTTTGGGGATGAATTTTGGGCTGGGGTAGAAATTTCTCTAAATTAACCTCTACTTGTTCTTCTTTTTTTCTAAGAGGAAGGCCAAGAGTGACTTCCCAAATTTTTCCATCATTCTCTCCGTGTTGATATACACGATACGCTACGCAATGTCCTATTTTGGCCATTTCATCAAATTCTTCTATTGTTTCGCAATATTTCACATCTTTAGAACATTCTTTACAAAATTTAATATTTTTATCTTTTGTATCAACAAGCTCATCCCAAGTTTTTGAACAGTAATAATCAAGAGGACAATTCTCAATTTCAAAAATATCTGCCATCGATTCAATCCACCTTCATAAAGCGTTCACCATCAAAATAATGAGATACATTGTTGATTTTGTATGTGACATCATGGTTTTTAAAGAAATTACTGTAGTTATCGTTTGTTCTTTTTTCTTTTGAATTTGATTTTTGATGTCCTAAATACTCAAATTCAAATTCACTACTAAATGTTTCACCAAAATGATCCACCACCTTGCTTGTCAAATTTAGTCTTTGACTGGATGGCTCATGTACAACCGCCGTATCTTTAAAAATTAAAACTGGAAGCTTTATGCCTTCACCGTGTATCCCAAAACCAATTTCAGGAGCAAGTACTTTTCTGCGAAAACACTCGCACATTAACAAATCAAAATAACTAGATTTACCATCATCACGACGATTTAGAATTTTGGTAACTAATGATTCAAAACACTCAATAGTTGCTAGCTCATAAGATATTTCATGATTGATAGCCCAATCATTTATGTCATCTGTAATCTCTCCCCCAGTTGGAATGCCAAAATATAAGGCAGTTAAACCATCTTTGAAATTAAATATTTTTTTATTCATGTGACTATTAAAAAGAATTAATAGCTCATCAAATGAGCTATTAAAAATTCATTCTGAAATATTGCTTTCGCCATCCAAGGGGTGGGGGTGACTGACCAGCTTCAACCACTATTAATTCACTTTTCTGAGTATTTGTTAATCTAATTTTTGCTTCTCTTGAAGCTGGCAAACCTATGATTACTGCCATATCAACGACAGCTTTAACCGCATAAGGATCATACTGTGCGGAAAAAGACTGATAAGGTATAAGCAAATTTAGCGCTACCGCAAGAAACATGAAAAACCTCAAAATATAAATGTTAATTAAGGTTAATCATCAAGAAGCTCATCATGTGAGCTTCTTGATGTGAAGAATCATCGAAATTAAGGAGGAAAGTTATGTTCAAAATTTACAAAAAGATATTCATATTCATGCTTAGCATCAGTTCCCTCAATCCAGTCTATTGTTCAAGCTGGATTGAGTATGAATTTTCAGAAAAAAAGGGATTTGCGGCTTATTACGATCCTGTAAGTATCGAAAAAGTTGGAGATTTACACACTGTAAAAATTCTCAAAAAATATTCACAGCCGAAATTCTTAGTAGATACAGAGCAAGAAATGAAATACTCGTCAACCGTAGCTACGCAAGTAATTAACTGCGACAACAATATTTATAAAAATAAAACTATTGATTTAATAGAAAATTCTGATGGCAGCGGAAAATTAATTAAATCCTATGACTATACGAATAAAACGAATTGGAACCTAATGAAAAAAGGATCAATTCAAGAAACTCTACACAAAGTAATATGTTTTAACGTCTAAATTAGGAAATTTTTGAAGGAAAAAATTTTTAACTATTTCTAAATATTTCTTGATCCAAGAGAATTCTTGGTATTTTGTATTGAATAAGCATTTCCTCAATCAAGTTTCTTTCTATTAATTTGATACTTAAATTTAGCGCCTGATCTCGTGCCGTCCTATTAAAAAACCTATTGGTAATAGCAAGTTTTTGAAATTTAACTAATGGATATTTGGCTTGATAAGCGGGGCTTCCCGCTGATATTTCCTTAATGGCATCCCAGCCGATTTCTTCTAATCTTGTATGTTTACATTGACATAAAAAACCATGGTTATTTTCATTGAAAACAACTAAATCAACACCACCATCGCCACGTTTTTTTTCAGTAATTTCAGATTTAACTGAAAACTGGGCATATAACAAACGGCAAAAATATTCAAAACTATTTCCATCCAAACTATCAACATCTTCTATTGAAATATAGACATCAGAAGATGTCCCAGTCGCAGGCCCGCCTGTAGGCATTAATTCACCAACAGAAATATCTTGTCCAACCCCGTCCAAAATATCTCCAGCCAAATCAGATTTCAGACTCATCAACTTATCTAGGTTATCTTCAAATGTAGTGAAATCATTAGCTATGATGCTAGGGCAATAGACATGAACATTTTTAGTCTGACCAATCCGATATGCTCTATCTGTAGCCTGTCCTTCTTTAGCAGGATTCCAAGTTCTTGAATAGTGAATAACATGATTAGCCTCAACAATATTTAAACCAAAACCAGCAGCCAATGGAGAGAGAATAATTACACCAAACCCAGCCTTGCTTTGGAAAGCATCAATCACATCCTGTCGCTCATCTGTATCGCCATTAATCACTAAAGGTGAAAATCCAAACTGATCTCGTATAAAACGAGCTAATGCTCGTTGTATTTCTCGTATTTCGGTAAAAATAATTGCTTTTTCATTTTTAGCTTTAATAATCTCGAGTGTATCTAACAGCCACTTAATTTTTGGCGAATTAAATTTATGCTGTTCTATTCCGTTTTTATCTAATTCAAATGATCTACTTGGCAAACAATAAGGTTCAGCACAAACGGCCTTCATAAAGTGGAGAACAGCAAATGAAAGTTTGCCTCTTTTCCTAGCGTCTGACTCCAAGGCAGCCGCCTCCAGCTGTCTCAAACCATCCGCGTACAAATTTCTTTGATATGGGGATATCTCCAAACGAAGTCGTTCACGATCTTTACCCTCGAAGAAATACTTGTCATTTGAAACAATAATTTTTTTAGGTAACTCCGACGCGATATCCTCTTTCATTCGCCTTATCATTTGAGGATCAATATAGGTCCTCAATAACTCCTTCATCACGCCAGCATTTTCACGCTTAGCTTCAATTGGCTTTCTATATCGATCACTAAATTCTTGTAATGAGCCTAACAAGCCCGGCTGAATAAAATCAAACAAGCACCATAAGTCAGCAAGAGAATTTTCTACAGGCGTTCCAGTACAAGCAATTCTGAATTGAGCTTTTTGTTTTTTAGCGGCTAGAGTGACTAACGCATTTGGGGTTTTAATTTTTTGGGCTTCATCACATATCATGTAATAAAAATCTTGCTTTGCTAATGAAAATTCATAATCTCTTAAAACCTCGTATGTAGTAAGGACTACCTTGGCTGAATCTAGCCAATTTGGCTTTAATAAACTGTCGATTTTTTTATTTAATAATTCTTCAGATATTTGCCCTTTAGGTTGCTTCCTTACTTCAAGGTTTTTTCCATGAAGCAATAAAATTTCAGGAAAGTTATCAAAGAATTTTTCAGACTCATTAATCCAATTTTTCATTAAAGCGATTGGGGCGATAATCAAGGATGGTGGTGAATTCGGATTGTTTTGATAGTGCGCCGATAAAACTGTTAATAACTGAAAAGTTTTACCTAAACCCATATCATCAGCCAATACAGCACCTCTAGCATAAGACGGCGCTCTACTATTTAAATACTGTAACCATCTCACACCAACTAATTGGTGCGATTTTAATGAGATTCCTGATTTAAAATTTATTGGAAGTGCTGCTTTGAAATTATCCGGTACAGCTAGCAATCTTGCCCTATCTTGCGCCTCTTGAGTTTCGTTATATTTAAGATTATTTACGTTATCTTTTAATAGCAAGACTTCTTTTGATTGTTTCTTAACCTTAGGTTTTACTGTTGGTGTAATAGTTGTTCCGCTTCCCGCAGAACCTCCTTCACCGCCATTTGAAGAACCTCCATTTTTAGGCTCTGACTTCGGGTTATCTGAACCAGGTGAGGTTAATGTGCCGCCAACTGGTAAATTAATCTCATTACCAGAATCCATCAACTGTCGAAGGTCTCTCAATAGTTGCTTAGCGTCGGAAATTTTTAATGGAAATGGCAGCTTATTATCAATAACTACTTCGCTCTTATCTAAAAGAGCAGCTTCAATTTTTAAATCAAATTCCTTTACCCAAGATTGATCCAACTGAATATATGTTTCAACGCCATTAGGCGGTAAACATACTTTAATAAGTGGTATTAAATTTTCTGGAACCCAAGGACCTTTTTCTATAGTGACAATATATGGTGAGTAAATTGGTTTTTGAGCCCCAATGCCTTCTATTTGCTCACCATAATTTTCAAGGCAATAAACGTCATCAAATTCGATAAATGAATTTTTCTGACTTTCCCATACCTTTAAATAGCCAATAGCATTTTCTAACTGAGTAAAAGTATCACCATCTACATCAATACTATGATTTTTCCAAAAGAAGAATTGCTGTTCTTCCTCTATTGCTTTCTCAATAATATTGATGAATTCTTTTAAAGATGTTATGTCTTTAATAAACTCCCTCTTCAAGCCAGATGAAACATCTTCATAATCCTGAGAAATGCTAACAACCACCTCATTAATTTTAGAGTCACTGTCTTGATATGCTCTGACATAAAATTTTGTTGGAACAATACCAATTAATAATTTAGCTTCTTCAATTTGCTTTTCTTTTAAGACAGAATGGGCGTGATCCCCCAGCATCGCAAAAGGATTTCTAACAAACGCATGGGCTTTTACTCCAGTAGCATATCTATTAGGAAACTCTTGTTTTACTTTAGAAAGAACTTCCCTTACAGATTCTGAAAAAATTATTTGTAACCTTCCTCCTTGCGTTGGAAAATCTACATCTTCAGGAATTTGATCTTTACCCCATCTATCAAATACTTCTAACCAGTTGTTAGGCGCACCTTCAAAAGTTGGTTCAATGCGAACAACTTCACTACCAAAGTAGTTTCCCCTAGAAAAGTTAACATCTAAAGTTTGAGTTGTAATTACTAATGTTTCTTTTAGATATTTTGATAAAGAAGTTGAGGCTTGAATTGCTAAAGCTCTAATTTCACCCCAAGCCGCTTCATTTCTCTTTCTGTTTTTTTCACTTTCAGAAATATTCCCAAATGAATCCACTTTTTTTAAAAAAAGCCATTCTTCTGGTGAAACAAGCCAACTTTGATTTCCTATTGAGCAATACGCATACTGCCTATTAACTAAAACTAAACGCTGTGAGGAGTCCTCTATTCCCTGAAGAATTAACTTAAAACCTGCGTCAGTTAGTGTCCCTGATTCAGATAACCTCCACTTAGATTTCTTGACAGGAGGTAGCTCTAATAAAAATGCTGAATCAATATGATCATTGCTATTCAAAATATAGTAGCAATCTTCCCACATCAAAAGAAATTTACCGTTGGAGTATGTGGCAAGACCTTCTTCAACTAATTGAGAAAGATATACAGCCTGCTGAGATCCATTTTCGGATAAAGCCCAATCAAATAATTCGAGAGGTGTTTTTTCACCATCAAGATTGTCAAACTCATAGACGAAGCCCGAGCTTACAATTTTAGGGGTCAAGTTTTTCTCAGAGAGCAGTATAGATTCTTCAGAATTTTCTATTCCTCTTTTAGTAAAAATTTTTCTAATAAAGTTCATACTAGAATCCAACCTATTCCTTGAGAGAATTGGTAGCCATATCTTGCTAACTCTTCCGCAATTGGTCCTTTATCGCGCTGATACTTAATAATAAATCTAATACCCTGATCCTGATACTCGATACCATTCTTTAATGCTAGCTCTTGTCCTGATTTTTTAGCTGTAAAAAAAGGAAATAATCTAGCCGAATCTTCAGAGCTTGATTTTGAGTTGCTATTTAAATTATCTAGAGGCTTTTGGGTAAATTTTGGAATATCAATAGAAGAATATTTTTCGACAGAAGTCACAGTATTCTCACTGCCGAAATAATCACCAACATTGACGGATCGTTTAGAGCTAGGTTGTAAAGCTCTTCCAACTCCAGAAGGGTAAATTCCATATTCATGCCTTAACTTATATGGTGCCCTATGAGAGTCTGTCCATCCTGGAGTATGAGCAAAATCCATACCGTGTGTTCGATACTTCTCTTTCAAACCTCGTCGAGAGGTTGAAGAATAGTGATACTTATCATGAATTGAAAAATTATTTTGACCATTCTTATACACATAACAACCGCCATTAATACTGAAATCTACAATTAGACAATCACCAATAGTCATTAAAAAAGCATCATTATCTTGATTTTGATCATCCCTCAAGAGCGAGTAAGCATTATGTTCGTTATTAAATACTTTCTTCCAGTCACTTCTACTTTGTACTATTCTCTGAGAAGTTGGCCCTAAAACTAATCTCGAAGCTTTGACTTGAGGAACATATTTCAACCAAAATGTTAATCGTTCATCATCAGCATATCCGCGATCTTTCAATAATTCAAAGAAAAGTCTTAAATTAGTCTCGTGAACCCAATTAAGCATTAAATCGAGAGCAGATTTAGAGACCAATTTCCACTTTGATCCAGCTAATTCATGCCCTTCAGGGCTGCCCCATAGATCTATAACATACTCTTTAAGAACTTTGTTAACGCTTGTGTCAGAGCAATATGCGTATCTGTCTAAAACCGCAGATAACGCCTTGTCTCTAAAAATTTTGTGGTTATCTAAAAGATCAAGAGCCTTAGGAATGGATTTTTTAAAGTTAATGTCATCAAGATTAACAATACTTTGAACACATGTTATGAACAACCGTTCCCAAAACCAACTAGAAGATGGAATTTGAAGATTGGCAGAAATTTTTAATACTATGTCATCGTGACCTTCTAGCCAGTATTTCGCATACTTACCGCATGGATCAGCGCTTAATAAATCTAAATTTTCATCAATAGCGCTCATCCAACTCAACTTTAAATCTGATGATTTTTTTACTTGACTCCAACTATTAATTAAAAATAGCCTTGTCATTTCTAGTGAACGTTCAAATTGTTGCCTATTGGGAGAATTAGCAGGATTTAGGTCAAAGTATGCCCCCAAAACTCCTCGCCAAGTAATTAACATATCCTCACCAGAAATACATCTATCTGAGTAGATTTTTATTAATTGCTGATATTTTTTTTCATTATTAAATAAAGAATTCGAAATATCACCATTAATTGGTTGAGAGATAGCAAAAGAAATTAGATCAATATCTACATCATCTAAGTCGGGGTCATCAGTAATGAATTTTTTTACGGCCTTAATTGCCAAATCTTTAGGGGGACTGCCGGCATTTTTGTACCGCTGCTTTATCTCATCAAAGACTTTTGAAAGATGAGTTAAGTTTTCTTTTTGACGCAACAAATTTCTAGCAGGAGCTATATCACTCAAAACTTTTGATAAAGATAATTTAAGATTTTCTATCTCTAACATTTACCGAAATCTTTATTTGATAAATCTATTTTTTTTGGATTTTCTGACTCAAACTTATCTTTTTCGCCGACTTGCCAAAACTCAAGCTTTAAAACTACTACACGATTGTCGGCTTTTGATGGTTTAAATGAATTAAATGAAAATCCACCAACTAAAAATAGATCTCTAACTTCGTTTTGTGTAATCTTGTCAACAGCAACAGTTGATTCATTTCGAGGAGACAGCGCGCAAACAACCTGTCGACTTCTGCGTAATGAAAGATCTAGGTTGAAAAGGTAATCTCCATCAGTATCTGTATAACCTTCAACAACCACACGTCTAAAGTAGGCTTTACAGGCCGATGATTTAACGGATGCTAATACAGACGGGATATACCTTCGCAAAAAATCCACACCTTCAGGATTAATGTAATCTCTGCCCGACTCAAAATTTACAATTGATCCAAGATTAATACGAATTGCGTCTGATGAGTTGTAATCTATCTTTGCTTGAGGGAATGTGGTTTTTGATTCTGTTCTTAGCTCTTCAACACATTGATCAATTGACTCTTTTCTTAATCTGGCTTCTTTAGTACCGTACTCTTTTTCTAGAGACACAATTGTGGCAGCCATAACAACCAAAAATAATGTCATACATGCGGTCATTAAATCGGAATAAGAAATCCAGAAAGGTTTTTCACCTTCATCTTTACTACCTCTTTTAGGCGCACCTCTAAAAAACATTAGTTAGCGCCTTTATTCAATTTAATTGTCGAGGCAACAATAACTTCTACCGCACTACTTAATGCTGAAATAGAGGAAGCCATAAGCTCATTATTCTCTTTATTAATCTTTTCTACAGTAGCTAACATTTCCGTATTAAATGATTCAAATGACTCTTTAAGAACTTGATTAATTTTCTCTAAGTATTGAGTGCTTGATTGCTCAGCCGTCCTTATTGTGCTAATTACTCTTTCCATTTCAGCAACTATTTGCTTACTTACTCCTGCTTCACGTTTGGCTGTTTCAACCAATCCGGTCAGCTCAAGGACATATTTTTCATTTTGTTGTTTAGAATTTTGATAACTCTCAAATAATTCCTTAACTGTGCCAGTAGTCAATTGAAGAGCGCTTGCGGCTTGTTCCATATTTTGAGTTATGTTGCGACTTTGATTAAGAACATCTACAACAGCTTCTCCAGCATTGGCAAATTTATCAGCGGCACCTCTCATGTTTAGAGCACCTTCGTTCATTCCTGAGATTGCTGCCGTTGATACTCGCTGAATTTCTGAAATATTTTGTTCAGTCTTAATTGTTGACTGCTTGATATCCTCTATTAATTGACCAACACTTAAAGACAGATCACCGTAAAGTTTTTCTGTGGACTGGGTTAATTGATCCGTTCTAACTTGATCCTGCTGAATTTGCTTAGATCTTTCACTAGAAATACTGGAAATTGCCTGTTCTAGCTCTGATAAAACTTGCTTCATAGTTTCATCCATAGCATTTTTTGTTTCACCTTGCTGCTGAATCATCAACTGCTTAAGCTCCTCAACAAAAGCCTTTAGTTGTTGATTCATTAAATCCTGAGATTGAGCAGCTTTATTCATAGCCTCTTCAAGCTTCGATGACATCTGTGTGGCAGCATTTTCTCCTGCTTTTGATATGTCTGAGACTAACTGAGTCATTGCTGCTTGAACTGTTATCATTGAATCAGATGATTTTTGAATAGCTTGATTTATATTTTGAATTTGAGAGCCAAATGTTTGGTCCATTTTTTCCATAAATCCTGCGATCAGATTTTCAAGCATTGATGAGACAGCCTGACCTTGCCCAGTTGAAAACTCTTTAACACCTGAGCTAATTGTTTCTAGTGGTCCTTTGAGAGATTCACCAATTGCTGAACTAATGTGAATGGACTGCTTATTCATTAATGCTTCTAAATCTGTAATCAAAGCATCTTTTAAACTTGCGGCTTGTGTGGCCGAACTTTCAGCGGCTCTTACCAATCGAGCTAGATAATCCTCGCCAACTCCTGACGCATACAAACTATCAAGGAGCTTATTCATCTCCTCTACTAATTGATAACATTCATTAAGAATTCTTTTCTCAAAAAATGTAATCAATATAGCTACAAAAATTGCGAAACCAGACCCTATGAAAGCCGACGTTACTTCACCAAGTAATAACGCAAGAGTGTCACTAGCTCTTTGTGCGTTAAATTGACCCAAGCCCCATACTAATCCTGTAAAAGTTCCAATAATTCCAACACCAGTCAATATTCCGGGTAAATGTTTAAAGAAATCAGCATTGATACTTACATCAACAATTGACTCTTTACTAAAAAATGTTTCTGCGCTAACGGTGGCTCTAGTGGCATTCTTTTCACCATCCTCACTAACCATAATATGAAGACTTTGTTTATATTCTTTCCAGAAGGTGAGAAAAGGTCTATCTTGAAATATTTCCTCCAACTCATAAGGGGCAACTGATCCAGTTTCTTTTCTAGAAAGTTCACTTAACTTTTCATTAATAGTTTCTAACTTTGCTTTTAATGAATTAGCAGGAATTTGATATTGCTTATAGTAAAAATAAGCTAATCCCCCAACAAAAATAAAGATTAAGCTAAGAATTGCTGGATTTAAATGTGACAAGAAATTCATCTTTTAGCCCTGAGCTTGGATTTAAATTTATTGCTTGATTTTATTACTTTTTTTCATAAGTTAAGGCACTAGCCAGCTCATTAATTGAGCTCACCAAGTAACAACTAAAGTTTTCTCGATATGTAGCTCATCAAATGAGCTAGTGTATGTTTAAATTGATGCTATTAAAGCAATTTAAGCTCATCATGAATCCTATTGAACGTTTTCAAAAAATTAACTATTTGCTTCAGGAATTAACGATAGTTCCTCGGGAAACATTTCTAAATGAATTGGAAATATCTCTAGCTACATTTAAGCGCGATTTGGAATATCTAAGAGATAGGTTTAATGCGCCAATTATCTATGACAGAGATGCGGGAGGGTACAAATTTGATAAACCTAATGCGGGCAAAAAATTTGAATTACCAGGCCTGTGGTTCTCCCAAGAAGAAGCAACAGCTCTTTTAACAATGGAAAACCTATTAGGCGCACTTGATCCTAGTGGCTTAATTGGACAACATATTAGACCTTTACGAAGTCAAATTGATTCTATATTGGGCGGTACAGACACATCCTCAAATGAGTTACGTCAGCGCATTAAATTTTTAACGGTAGGTAAAAGGAAGGCAACTTCCGAGTTTTTTTCTACTGTAGCTAATGCTTTACTTACAAGAAAAAGGCTTAACCTTACTTTCTACTCAAAAGATACTGGCCAAATTAGCAAACGAGAGATATCCCCTCAACGACTAATTTATTACAGAGATAATTGGTATCTAGATGCTTACTGTCACTTAAGAAATGACATACGCAGTTTTTCATTGGACGGCATCAAGCAAGCTTTTTCTACTAATGAAAATTGTATTGAAATAAGTAATAAAAAGCTTGATGCTGTGCTGACTGAAGGATATGGAATATTTTCTGGTGAAGCAAAAAATAAAGTAGTGCTTAAGTTTACAGAGAAAAAGGCCAGATGGGTATCTACTGAAATTTGGCACCCTCAACAAACAAGTAAAGTAAATGAAGATGGCAGTTATGAACTAACTTTTATGTACAGCAATGATACAGAGTTAATTATGGACATCCTCAAACATGGCTCTGAAGTAGAGGTTTTAGAGCCAAGAGAGCTTAGAAATAAAATAAAGCTAGAACATCAAAAAGCGTTTAATCAATATGTATAACCTTTACTTATTTTGAATAAACTAACTATGTAAAAGTTACACCCGAGTTTGAGTCTGACTTGACTGCCCGACATTACGGAGAGACTCATATAACTCGGCAGGGCCAAGCAATACATCTTTTAAACCTTCTCGAACACGCTCTGAACCTAAAGCTTGTTTACTCATCGTCGAGTGGGCTGTGAGGGCATCCATGATTGCGTTGAGAATTCCATTGGCGAGATCTGGTGAGTTGGCGAATTGCTCTTTTGAGTTGTTCATTGCCTGTTGTACTAATAAATTAGATTCAAGCAGTTTGCCTTTTAGAACATTATTTACATAAACCAACTTATCTTCATCAGTTAACTCACCATCGAATAAATCATTAACTTGATCAACGATTTCTCTTAATAAGATCTTTTGCTTATCCTGAACCTCTCCACTGCCAACATCAGTCATAGGGTCAAGTTTTCCACCTGCGCCAGTTAAAGGTAAGTCAGTTTTCCCTTGATTATTCAAGCGATGATGCGTAAGCACAACCTTCGATAAATCAATGCCTTCACGTTCACGACCAAAATCTAATAATGGAAGCAATCGCTTAAAGAAAATAGAGCGTTTCTCAACGTCCGTATTTCCATAATCAAACAATTGCGATAAAAACGCATAAACGCGAACATAAGAAGTCAAATCACGCTTAAACATAACCAAGGCATTCAGAGCATCTTTCGCATCAGCGATAGCTTTACTATCACTTCTTACCTCGGCGCTCTCTAACGCCTGTTTATGAGCCTTGTACTGCTTCAATATTCTATCTGCCACTGGCTCAATAGCCGCAACCAACATAGCTTGCGTTGCCTTTGGATTTAATTCGACTGTAGTAACCCTTTCAGCTTCAAAACCATCGTAAAAACCTGCTCCATCTAGCTTAGATTTCAACGTCAAGATGATTTCAGGATTAGTTACACCTGAGAGTTCTGCTGTTTCGTAGTAAACCTTAAATGAATCGAGAATTTCTTCAGGATCATTAATAAAGTCCAAAATATAAGTCGTATCTTTAAGACCAAATGCTCCGTTGTACGCACGATTAAGCCGTGACAAAGTCTGTACAGCCTGGATACCAGCTAAGCGTTTATCTACATACATTCCGCAAAGCAAAGGTTGGTCAAAGCCAGTTTGAAATTTATTAGCCACTAAAAGTATTTGATATTCGTCAGTAGCAAATGCCTCACGCATATCTCTACCACGCAAATTAGGATTTAAAGCTTTGCTATTCTCTGTAACAGCTTCAGGTAAAGACTCAGAATCATTTATTTCACCTGAAAACGCAACTAATGAGCCTAGCTTATAACTATTACTCGCTATGTATCTGTCTATTGCCAACTTCCAACGAACAGCCTCAAGACGACTACCTACAACTACCATTGCCTTAGCGTTGCCATTTAGCAAAGGCTGTACATTCTCACGGAAATGCTCAACAACAATAGCTACTTTTTGGCTTATGTTATATGGATGTAGGCGAACCCAACGCATTAAGCCTTTAACAGCCTCACTACGTTCAACTTCTTTTTCATCCCATTCTTGTCCATTATTAGCTAACTTAAATGCCAATTTATAAGACGTGTAATTCTTAAGCACATCAAGAATAAAACCTTCCTCAATGGCTTGCCTCATTGAGTAAACATGAAATGGTGAAGGTAGATTAGTTGGCGATTTAGGTTGAGTTGGATCAGGCAATCTTCCAAATAACTCTAATGTCTTAGCCTTTGGTGTTGCTGTAAAGGCCACATAGGTAATGCCGCGCTCATTAGCTCTGGCAGCCATCTGAGCTGCTAACAAATCTTCTGCTGAAACATCACCACCATCTGCCAGTTCTTTAAGCTCTTCAGCACTCAATAACTGCTTAAGTTTTGATGCGGCTTCGCCTGTTTGAGATGAATGAGCCTCATCAGCAATCACAGCAAACTTCTTGCCTTGTGTCGCAGCTAGCTCTTGAACGGCTTTTAAGGCAAATGGGAATGTTTGAATCGTACAAACGACAATTTTTTTATCACCTGAAAGCGCCTCAGCAAGCTCAGCGCTCTTACTACCACCTTCCCCTTTAATAGTCGCAACTACGCCTGATGTTCTCTCAAAATCAAAGATAGCCTCTTGTAATTGGTTATCAAGAACCGTTCTATCGCTAACCACAAGTACAGTTGAAAAAACTTTATTATTATTTTCATCATGTAAATCTGATAAAAAGTGAGCAGTCCAAGCAATAGAGTTTGTTTTACCTGAACCTGCCGAATGCTGAATAAGATACTTTTGACCTGCGCCCTCACTAAGAACTGTTTTTACGAGTTTACGTGTGGCATCTAACTGGTGATAGCGTGGAAATACAACTGCTGCGATTTGCTTCTTAGCATCTCGCTTCGTTACTAGATATCGGCCAATAATTTCAAGCCAACTATCACGTTGCCAAACCTGTTCCCACAAGTACGAAGTACGATGCCCATTAGGATTAGGTGGATTACCTGCGGCACCGTCATCACCTAGGTTAAATGGCAAGAAACTTGTACTAGGTCCTTGTAACTTTGTAGTCATCATCACAGCGCTATTACTAACTGCGAAATGAACTAACGCACCGCGAGGAAAATCTAACAGAGGCTCTGTCGAGTTTTTCCCTTTTGGTCTTGGCATTCTGTCAAAACGGTATTGATCAACTGCCGCATTTACGTCTTGCGTAAAGTCAGATTTAAGTTCCGCAGTAGCAACAGGGATGCCATTTAAGAACAAAACAAGGTCAATAATGTCGTCGTGATTTGTTCGAACTTGACGTACGACACGAAGACGATTGGCTGCGTACTTTTCCTCCAAGTCAGCATTCATCGCAAGTGCTGGCTTGAACTGGGCAAACTTAAGTGGTGCTTTTAATCCGACCATCTCAACGCCAACTCGCAGCACCTCAAGCGTCCCACGCTCATCAAGTTGCTTGCGAACTTTGTCTAGCAAAATAACTTCAGCGGACTCACCATGACTCTTTTGTAATGATTCCCATGCTTGTGGCTGCGATGCTTGTAACCAAGCAACCAAATCGCTTGTGTAAAGTGCTCTGGGTGTGTCATAGCCAGTCGCATCGCCACTTTTGCCCGGCTCAGCATATAGCCAACCATTCGCTGCTAAGTAAGCACAAATCTCTTTCTCAAATTCAACTTCGTTGTGTAGGCTCATGCTGCCTCCAAGTTTTTGACAGCATTTCGCACGTCTATTTGCCCTGTTACAGCGGCGGAGATTAAGGCTGAACGTCTTTCTTGTAGCAATTCATGACAGGATCTGGCTTCGGTGATTAATAAATCAAATTTACTAGACTCACTTTCGATATACGCAGAAATTTTATTCTGCTCAATAATGGGAGGAAGTGCTATGCGAATTTGCGATAAGTGAGTTGGACCGTAGTGTTGGATTGTTGATCCGGTTTTGAGCAAATCAATTTGAGTGGAGAATAATGACGATACAACAAAAAATCGCAAATAATCTCGGGTAGTTTTTTCGTGCTTTGGTCTCAAGCGAATCAAGCCTGTGTATGGTACAGAACCTTCAGTGACCTCATTGATCTCCGTAACAGTCCCCATACTGGCACTTGCGCTAATTAGCAAATCTCCAATTTTCAAGCAAAAGTGTTGCCATCTGTCTAAAACCTTCTGAGGATCGAGATAGTTACAACCTTCTAAGGTCGCCCACCTTCCTTGTACACTAGAGACACGTAATAACGGGATACCTTCATCATGAAAATCAACTGCCATGATCCCAGGACCTTCTAAATAATCCACACAGAATCTAAAGGGCATGATTTTCCAATGCTCAGGCACTTCGCCCAACCATTCAATGCCAGAGTCTTTCATCTTGACATTAGGGTCTAACCCTTTAGTTACAGCACAAGAAATAACTGCCCGTTGTTTCTCTTTTAACAGTTCAATTAGTTTTTCTTGCTCTTCGATTAAGTTGTTAATTTTGGCAGTTTCATAGTCTAAAAAGCGAGCAATTTTTTTTTGCTCGTTAATAGGGGGCAGTGCTAATGTAATATTTTTCATATCGGAATAATTGGTACTCCAAAGATCAGCAACTATTCCTTTACCGTATCTGTAATACTCCTCTTGAAAAGATACGCTTCTAAATAAGTGGTGTACAAAATTCCCAAAGATTTCAGAACGTGGTTGTAATACTGTATTAATAAGCGAAACAGAACCATATAAAGAAGATAGCCCTGAAGAACCTTTTCGGTCAGACCTACTGTTAATTACAAAATCCCCAACACATACTTTCTTGCGATTATCTCCGTCATCTGACTTTGCGGCTGTTTCAAGTTGTGGCACGATCCCATTTTTTGTTACAGACAATGGCTCAAAGTCTTTATCACTTACTTTTTCACGTCTTTCCTCAAAAAAATATCCTGTACGTCTTAAATCCCAATGTTTAGGTACTTCACCTAACCAATCAACGCCAGAGTCTTTATATTCTTGATACCGTGGAAAACTCATGCTGATAACCCCTTAATCATTTGAAGAATGCGATCAGTTGTTTGCTTAAGGTCAGCGTCAATTTCAGTCAATGAACGCGGTGGCGTAAAGACATAAAAGAGCCGATTAAATGGAATTTCATATCCCACCTTAGTCTTCTCAGGGTCTATCCAAGCATCAGGCGCATGTGGCAACACTTCTCGTTTGAAGTATGTTTCAAGAACCTCGGACAGCGGTACGTTCTCTGTATCGCGTAAAGAGGCGTCAGGTTGAGGCTTGCCTTTTTGCTTACCCTTTGTTCCAAGTACTATGTTACCTGCTTCATCTCGCAAAGGTCGCTCTATCGTTATTGTTGTATAGCCAAAGTCTTCATTATCAAAAATACGACTGATGGGTTTGCCATCTTGCTCAACCTCGGCAAAATCACCAAATAACCGAGTTATGTAGTCAATATGTTCTTCACTAATTTCTTTACGTTTACTCCCTAAATTCTTCCGCATTTTTTGCCAGAATGAACTAGCATCAATTAATTGAACTTTGCCTTTGCGTGCTAATGGTTTACGATTACTAATGATCCAAACATAAGTGTTAATGCCAGTGTTGTAGAACATGTCGGTAGGCAAGCCAATTATTGCCTCGACCAAATCATTCTCAAGCACGTATCGGCGAATTTCACTTTCGCCACTTCCAGCGCCCCCTGTAAACAAGGGCGAACCGTTCAAAACAATTCCAAAGCGACTGCCACCTTCATTTGCCGGTCGCATTTTAGATAGCAAGTGAAGCAAGAACAACATTGAGCCATCAGAGACACGAGGAAGACCAGGTCCAAATCGACCATTAAAACCCTGCTGTTCGTGCTCTTTGCGAATTTCTTTTTCTACTTTTTTCCATTCCACACCAAACGGTGGGTTGGACAGCATGTAGTCAAACTTCTTGTGTGTGTGACCATCTTCGCTAAGCGTGTTGCCAATCACAATGTTGGCTACGTCCTGTCCCTTAATCAGCATGTCTGCTTTACAGATAGCGTAGGACTCGGGGTTTAGTTCCTGTCCATACACTGTCAACCGGGCTTGTGGATTGTGCTCGGCAAGGTATTCGCCAGCAACACTCAACATTCCGCCAGTGCCAGCAGTTGGATCATAAATTGTACGAACAACACCAGGCTTGCTAAGAATGTCACCGTCTTCGATAAATATTAGATTCACCATCAACTTAATAACTTCGCGAGGAGTAAAGTGCTCACCTGCTGTTTCATTACTGATTTCGGCAAACTTGCGAATTAACTCCTCGAATACAAACCCCATCTCTACATTACTAACTTTGTCTGGGTGTAAATCAACTTGAGCAAATTTTTCCGTAACTTGATAAAGTAAATTTGCTTTTGATAAACGTTCGATCTGCGTATTAAATTCAAAATGATCAAACACATCACGCACTGACGGTGAAAATCCTTGTATATAACTAAACAAATTAGCGCTAATGTTATCAGGATCGCCTATAAGTTTTTTCATATCCATCGCGGATATGTTGTAGAAACTCTGACCTGCTACACGTAATAAAAATGGTTCAGGATTGATTCCTGCTTTTTGCTTATCCACGTACTCAGTCAGCACGGCATCTTTAGTTGATGTCAATACACAATCTAAGCGACGTAATACCGTAAATGGAAGGATTACCTTGCCGTAATCTGACTGTTTGTAGTCACCACGTAGTAAGTCTGCTACAGACCAAATTAGTGCTGAAAGGTTAGTATCTTTGCTCATATTTTCATAAATGTTTGAATTATTAACCCTTATAATTTTTATTAATTTTATCTACTGAGAGCGTGAATAGGGAAATGTTTTTGATGGCGCTGTATTAATAAATGTTTCAGCACGTTTTAGGTGTCTGTTGGTTAAGACAGTCAGCGTAGCACGTATATCTACAGTCTCATCTGTTACCTTGCCTTCGACTGCTTTTTCTCTTTTTGCGTAAGGTAATTCAGCACGAATTCCAATATCTGCTAAAGCTATCTTTTTACCCTTATTCGTTTGATCTTTAAGTGTGTAAATCTTGTAAGCATATGACAATGCTTCAATACTCCATTTACCACTTAGCCGATATGGTGCCTCACTTGCTTCTACGCTAACGCCGCGCTTGCCTTTTTCGACCCTCTTTAATACAAGTTGTGAGAATGCTTTTTTAAGACTACGTTGACTCCAGTCTAGTGGAACAACTAGATTAAGTACTTCTGGGTCATTAAAGGGCGCTATCTCAGTTATGTCTGAAGCCACCTTCATTCTGTAGCCCTTTTTGGGTTCTGAGAACAAATATGCTTTATCCGTCCACCATTGTTTGAAGTTCATGCTGTGTACGTCACCTAAATCTTTATATACGTCTGCGTACTTACCAACTCCACTAGCTTCACAAGTTGCTTTGTAGTCAGGGTTCAATCGCAGAAACATAAACCACCAATAGTAGGGGCTGTCTGTGACTGTAGTTGGTGGATTTACTTCGTCAAAAGGCTTTCTACTTCTACCAAAAGTAGGGTAGCTACGAGTTGAGAAGATTAGTACGTCTCGTTTGCTTTTTGTAATTATATTTTCCATGCCTAAATACTAACACTTTAATAGTATTATAAAAGTGATCGAGTAATAAATAACGTTATTTTGAGACACTTTAAATACAGTAATTTCGCTGTTTTTATAAAGAAAGGGTGTCAAAAATGAAGATTTATCATTACACAAAAAGCAATAGACTAAATAGCATTTTTGAAGATGGGTTTATTGCTACTGAAATGAAGCGCGCAGATAGCAAAGAAACGAAAAGCACTGATTATGTTTGGTTGACAGAGAAGCAAACTTATCCAAAAACAGCTTTACCAAGGTCTAGCTTCTTCCCTGAAACTAATTTACTTACACATATGCGATATAAGAATGTATGTGTTGACCTAGACAAGATTGGTAATATGTTTGGTAAGTTCTATAGGTTTGGATTTGATAGCTCAGATATTAGATTTACTAAATGGTTTCATAGTAGAGAGCGTAGTATTGCTAGATGTAACAATGAGTGGATAAGGATGGAAAGTGTCGCTGACAAAGTTGGTGATGATATCCGTTCATTTTGGATATCTACTAAAGACTTACAACTCGAAGACTTTAGCTTAGAAGTTTTCGATGGTGGATGGAAAATGCTATTAAAAAATGCTTCAGTTAAAAATTTAAGTGCTGATGAGAATGAATTAATTAATAATTTGAGAGAAATAAGCGTTAAAGATTGTGAGAAGTGGGGACTTCCCGCATCCCATAAAACATCGGCGTAAAAACTGTAGCTAAGCTAGTTCAACTGCCTTACGCTTCATATCATCATTTACATCAATGTATGCCTGCGTTGTACTAATGTTTCTATGTCCAGCTAGACTCATTAGTACACGCACACCTACACCCTGATTAGCAAGTCTTGTTATAAATGTCCTACGTCCACTGTGGCTGCTGGCACCAAAAATTCCAGCACGCTTATACAGATAGTGAAAAAACTGGGTCAATGTATTTGGTGTAAATCCATCACTTGCTGTCTTTTGACTGTAAAAGAATTTTGAGTATGGACTTTTTGCTTTATAAAAATTCGCATAATTTTGTAGCTCTTTTTTTAGTTTTGCGCTTACAAATACAACTCTAGCTTCTTTAGTTTTAGTGTCCTCGGCACGTAAACGGATTTCATCACGTACTTTTCCATCGTTATCTACAACATCGGTGTAGAGCAAGCTACTTAATTCACCAACCCTACAACCACTATAAAAGCTAGTAAGTACTAATGTGCGGTTACGGACGCTGTGTTTGCGTGTGGCTACATAGTCTAAAACTCTGCGAAGCTCTTCTGCTGTAAGTGTTTTTGCTTGTTTTGACATACTTTCATCCTCATAAGTAATGTTTTGTATGTAGTTATTGTGTTTTCTTTGTTTCAAAAATCCTACCGAATTTAAGTATTACTTAAGTAATACTTTTTCTATATAAAAATCAATAGGTTATGAAATATTTCGGTTGAAATATAAGGATTTACTACTTTCCTTATATTTGTATTTATGACTAGCTGTAGTCAAAAAGCCACAGTCAGTCATAGGCTTACGTATAAGCCCTACAAACTTATTTACTGTCTAGTGGGTAGTTGGTATTCGCAACATTTTTAAAATGCTTGTAGGGCTTGTAGCGTTATGTGTTGACTTAGTTAACGAATCGCCCAGCTAAGTTTTAGGGGAGAATGCGTCTGGCTTTAACAATATCTGTTTATAAAAGTCTAATAGTGAATTTACTAACTTAAATAAATTGCGTGACTTAATCATCTGAGTGATGCCACTCTGATTCATCTAATTTAGACAGAAAGTCTTTGACTTCACTAATTAAGCCATTGTCATACGCGTATTCCAGATGCTCTTTAAAGCGTAGTTCTTTCATTAAGATTGGCGAGTCCCACCAAGCAGTCAAGATAAGTGGCAAGGCTAAATCATTAGCCTTTGTCTTTCGAGTGATTAATTTGTAAAGCTCATCCCATTTTTTAGGAACAGGGCATACACGTCGATTGACAAAGCACTCTCGCACAAGGTTTTCAAGTTCAATCTTGCTACTCATTTACTGGGGCTTTTTTGTTTTTACCAATTTAATTACAAATGTAATTGTTGTTAGAAAAAATAAGAGAAAAATGTTAAAGATGAATGTGAAGGTAAACCAAATCGATAGTGTTACACCTTCAACTCTTAAATCGACATCATTAGTTGGGTTTTGTATTGGTACATGTGTAAGTTTGTAATATATGCCTAAAAATGACATAGCTAGAAAAGCAATTAGAACAATTAATAAATTTCTTTTTATGTCTTTCATAGCGTACTTATTTGGTCCAATAAGTTCCAGCACTTTAATGTTGCTGTAATTTCTATATTTTTAACATCACCAATTCCAAGTAGCTCATCCAAACTACTTTCTGCCGTATAGTTTTTTACTAGTAGACTGTTTTTTTGAGCTACAGCTTCTAAAACTGCCAAAGCTTGATCAACAGTCTGGGCATCATAAGTTTTACCTAAGTAGTCAATGCTAGAGCTTCCAATAATATGTTCTTTATTGATTGCCCTTAGGTTAAGTGTTAGGTTTACTATTTGACTATCAAACAATCTGCCAGTTAGCTCTCTATTACTAAACATTGTTATTTCCTACAGTATTTGTTTATATTTTCTAATGGTACTCTACTGTTTATTGGTACCAGATTTAATTACTTTTTTCAAAACTAAGCTTTGATAACTAAAGTTTCATTAATCAAAAGGATTTTTATATATATGTAATTAATGGATGTGGTCAAAAAAGGCACAGGTCATAGCGGACTTGTATAGAAGCCCTTAGTGCGTAATTCTGAGTTTTTAGGTGGGTAAGTGCTACTTGTAGATTTTTTTATGCTCTAAAACACACACATGCCTGAATAAGCTATGACTTTTTGATGGCTGTTAACTCTTCTTCTAATTCGTCAATTTTAGAGTTGAGTTCATTGACTTGTTGCTTTGCGTCCTCTAGTTCAGATTCCAATTCGTCAATTCTTTCTTTTTCAGGTTCAATACGTTCTGTTAGTTTCCCTTCAGTTACTCTGTCTAAAGCAACTAAGGCAATAAGCATTAAAGCAATTCTGACGCTATCGTCAGCCTTAACAAATCCAAAAATTATGAAATAGAGAACAACAATTTTGATTACCCATATGCTTGTATCAATCAGAATTTTTTTTGTATTCATTATGTGTTCCTAAAATGTTTAACAATATCAATTACACCTAATGCTGTAGATGAGCTTTTATGGGTTTGATTATTGATTAACTGATTGACTACATCCTTGTATGAGACTAGTTCAATCCCATGATTTCTTATTACAGCTAGTTCCCTGCTATCTTTAACTACGCCATGTACAAATACAAATTTCCAATTAACGTCCGGTACTATGGAATTTCTTTTCGTTGCCACCTTTTCGCTAGTAAACTTTTTCTCAATCCAGCTATTCACGTCATCTTTAATTTGAACTAAATCTCTGGCTTTAGCATTGCTATTACTAACATAGGCTACAGGTGAGTAGCTGATTTGTACTTCAACATGCCAGTATTCACTTTGATTAGGTTGATTTCTACAAGCTAGCAAATCAATTTCATTATTATTGCCGTACTTAACACCTCTGATAGTAAAGAAGTTATTGCTGTTTAACCATTCCTCAACTATTTGTTCATCAAGTAGTGCCATATGTTTATCTCTTAGTTTGTTTCTAACAATTATATGTTTTTAGAAGGCAAGTTAATACAACTAGGCATTGATGGCAATGCCTATCTAGATTCTTAACGCAACTTCAGTCAGCGTTAAGTGCGTTGTAGGGAATTTGAGTATTTTCAAAATCCCAACAACTATAGTTGCCAAACTGTGCCTCTTTGGTGCCGTAACGTAATAAGTGTGATTGAGAATTAGCTAGTGGTTGTGTGATGTAAACGTTATTCTTTTGATGTGCCTTTTCTACCCAACAGTATGTCCATAGTTCTTTAATTTCATCTGTAGTGAGTAACTTTGGTAAATTGCCTAAATAGATGTTGTAGTGAATTGTCAGTCTTGGGTTTGCTGTGTTCTTAGTGCCTTCAATAGTTGGAATCAACAGTGGTTGTAGTAATAGTGGTTTTCTTTTTGCGCCGTTTCCGTATAGCTCTTTATTAAAACAATTTCTTGCGTGCCTAAAATCCTTCCTTAAGTTAAAAGTCATGCGTTCAATATCTAAGCTATCTTTTTTATAAGCAGAGTAGTTGCTGTGTGCTACTAGGTAGTGAGTGATGTGTTTACTTTGCTTATCTAAAAACTCTCTTATTGTTTCTGCTGTTACTTTCATATAAATATTTAGTAGAACCAAACGAAAGAATGAATATTTCTGGATTTCTTATTTTTCGTGATGATTTAAATGGAAATATCCGGTTGTCCATCCAGTATTTCAGAAATTAAATTAAGTATTCAAACAACACGAAAGGAGTAATAAATGAGTACTTTAAGTAATTTGAAACTTGTAGTAAGTAAACGTAATCACACAGTTAGCCCAGTTGTACACAGACGTAATAAGCTAGTAGCAAAAATCCATGAACAAATTGAACTGTGTGAAGCTAAGAAGGCTGGTAATGCCTTCGCACCCAAGCGCTTTAAAACATATATCAATAAGCAGACAGGTGAACGTATGACTGTTGAAACTGTTAAGCGTGTTAAAGAATGGTTTTGGATTAGTGATGCTGGAAAAATTAATCTAGCTATTAGATACGGCTCAAAGACGTTAACTCTGAATAGAAAAACCAAAGCAAACTGTATTGAATTGAATGACGGAGATGAGCTTATCAATACATTAAAAGCACTAAAAGTTGATGTTATGAATGGCGTTTTAGATGATGCTATTTCTGAAGTTAGTGAAGCAACTAGGGTAGCGTTTGGTAAGTGAGAGTAGGGCTGGGAAAACCAGCCCTAATTACATATGAAAAACGAGATAGTTGACTTATCAATAACTAAAATTGAAAGACTTGTACAGATAAATGGGGTTAGTTTTGAGGAACAATTTATCGCAAAATTAATATCTGAACATCTGGCAAGACAGAGAAGTAATAGGCTTCCAACAATTACTGATGCTTTTAACATATACATTAAAGAAAGTCCGTCAGCAAATAACTGGCGATTTGTAGCTACAGCAACAAGACACTTTGAATGGTTTAAGGCACTCTTTGGCGATTTGAAATTAGATGAACTAAGACATTGGCATATTACTCAATATAGAGATTACCAATTAGCGAGAGGGCTTAACCCTACTAGTATAAGAAAGCACAACAATACTCTAAATGCTATGTTGAACATGGCATTTAAGCACTTAGATATAGATCGACTAAGCCCATTTAGAGCGCTAAAAATTCCTGGAGAGGGTGAGTATAAGAGGCATATGCCAACTGTAACTAATGAACTGATTCACGCTGTAAAAGAAAAATTATTAAAAATGAACAGTTCACACAGTTATGTTTCACTGATTCAGCTCAATACTGGCTTCCGAATTAGTGAGCCAGTTTTTGCTAGGTTGGAACACTGCGTCCTTGAGCATGACATACCTCATTTATGGATTAAAAAAACAGAACTTTGTGATAGAAAAACAAAATCAAGTATTAGAGCTGTACCTCTGTATGGCGTTAGTCTTGAGGCAGCTAAGAAGTTATATTCAATAGCGAAAAAGAATGGCAGTGAGTGGTTTGTTCACGATTACGCTAAGCGTAACGGTAATACTAGCTGTTCCGCAATAGTCAATAAATCACTAAGAGAGTATGGCTTTAGAAGCCATATGTTCAGACACGCAATTATTGACAGAATGAAAGCTTGTAACGACATACCTACGCGCCTAGCTGAGAGCATTACTGGACATACAAGTGGCAAGTCACACTTCAATACTTATGGAACAATTGGCTATACACTTGAACAAAAGCTTGAAGTCATAAAACGTGTAGCTATTTAAATTCGAGATAAATATTTTTATGAATAGATATCTCGTCACAATTAGAGTAAGTGGTCAAACGATTAAATCAATAGTCTTTGCTGATACACCTACTCATGCTCGATTGTTAGTTCAATACCATTTTGGTATGAACAGCCTTGTTAGTGGACCCCAAAAAACCGAGTCTGTTGATGGCTATATAACACTTGATGAAGTCATCAAGGGTCAACAAAGCTTAACTCCGGAAAAAGCTAGGCTTAATCAGCTAAAAAAACAAAAAGAGTTAATCAATAGTCAGATCAAGTCTGAGAGAAGTAGACAGCAAATAATCAAAGCCCAAAAGCAAATTTTCAAAGCTAGTCATTAAAAAATTACTGCGCAATTTTCAAGCACAATGGAGAGCCTTGCCCCTATTGATTCTATCTAACAGTACTGTCAAATAATAAAAATGACCGAATTTGGTCCAAATCAGGGGGTTTTTCTTAAATTTATACTTGTTCTTAGGGGCTTAATTAAATCGTTGAGACGTATTACTTGAATACCCTAGGTAACTAGAAATACGTAGATTACGTTTTTTTATGAAGTTGATCGTGTTTGATTTATATATTAGATATTCTTCAATATTTCGAGGTATTGGGGAGCCTTCATAGTTACTAAAAGGCAATAAGAATTTTATTTTTTCAAAATTTTCTTCAACCAAATCATTAAGCAAGAAAAAATCCACATAATTTTTGAAGTTACCAAATAATTCAAAAAAATTTCTGTATCTGCTTAAAACTTCACTTAATGGGCTTGACTCGCTTAGATAGTATCTTCTAATACACTCAAGTGTTAAATCAATCCTATCTTTAATTAGCGGGTGAAAGCCTCTGCTTCCATTTATTGTACTTTTCCCATCTATGCGATTACTTGGAAAAATTAGCATGCTACCGATTGTGTAAGACATGTGTCTAAATTCCTCAATCTCATTTGAGGGTATTTTTTCAATAATGTGCGACATGCTTTTCCACTTACTAAATGTGTGTGTTGCCGTATCACTTGAAAGATAAAAAGTGCCTAGTTGTGATGCGTGGTAAAGATATGATGTTTCATAGTTCTCAATAAGAGTAAATTGAATACCATTTGGTAGCGGCTTACTCCACAATATTTGATGATATCTACGTAGCGTTGGGCTGTATATATCTGGGTCTTTGCCTGAAGGCGTATCGCTTCTGAAGTCAAATGTGGTATCTACAAGGCTATTCATCTTTTTGTGATTGCTTTGTTTCTTCTACTTTCACCTGACTTTTTGCCACCTAAGCTTCTTTTTTCCCTAAGTTGCGATTTCATAGTCGCTTCAGAGACTGGTAAATGAATAGGGCTGATGCGTACTTTTTTATTAAGAAGCTCTTGTGTGGTTTTGCCAGCTAACTGCGGTAATGCCTCTTTTACTTTTAAGTGCCCATAATGTTTTTCAATCATAGCCACACTTGTACCCATATGTTCTGCGAGTGTGTACACAGGAGTCCTGTCGTATGTGAGTTTAAAGGTGGCATAGGTGTGACGTAGGCTGTAAAAAACACGTTTTTGATCAGTATTAGGGTCAATTAGCAGATTGTGTTGTCTTAAGAAAGTTTCAAATAACTTTTGGAATGATTGAGGTTCCTTACCATCTGCCATTCTGAATACATAGCCATCATGGTTACTTTCTGTAACCCACTCTAGGCCACCTAAATTCTGTTCTTTTACTAAACGATTTAATACATTGATAGTCTCATTCCAGCCAATAATTTTTCTTTTACCGGTTTTTCCACTGACGGTCATTTCAACATAATGACCATTCTCATGGTCTAAGTATTGTCTTATCTGTTTCCAACGTAAGTTTAATAATTCTTTACCGGGTCTCGCGCCTGTATCAAGTAGCACATAGACATACTCTCTTAATAACGTTCTTAAATTTTTACTGACAGCACTATCAGCACGTTTAATCCAGCCATCAAAATTCTGTCTTAGGGCTCTTATCTCTTCTAAATCAAATGCTGGACGGCGTTCACTTTGTTTTCCCTTCGCTACTAACTTAGGTCTATCAAGCTCAGTCATAAAGCGTTGTAGTACAGCTTCGTCAAAAATCTTATTCAGTACAGCGTTATGAGTGAGCTGTGTACTATAAGTAGGGGACTTGCGCATTTTCTTTGCTAACTTAGTTTCATACTCGTCTAATGCTTCCCTACCAATGTTATTGACGTTGTACTTGCCTAAGATTGGAATAATGTATTTGGTAATAATTCCAACATAGTCTTTATATATTGGCTTTGCCGTATTTTCTTTAATATCTTTTTCTAACTGTTTAAGGACTACAGTCGCAATATCTTTAAGTTTACGAGTAATAGGAGCTATGTTGAGTTCTTTTTTGACATTAGCCTTAACGAGTATGTCGTGTGCTTTCTTTTTGGCTTTAGCTAATTCACGCTCATTCGTAGAAGTTCTTTGCCACCGTCCATCCACATTAAAAGCACATTGCCACACAGCACTACGCTCGCGCAGATAAATGCGTAGCTGTCTTTCAATGAGTATGTGAGTGGTGGCTTTTTTCTCTCTCATTTATATGCGGTCTAATAAAGCACGTTTGAGTTTCTGCCACTCATTCTTTTTAATGTAGGTAAGTTGCTCTTTACCGCTCACTATTTCACCCACAGCCCACAGTCCGCCATCTTCCATATGCTTTTTAATGAATAGGATGTCGTAGTCAATGCTGTCCACTGTCTTAACGTAAGTGTCATTACTTGTAACTACGTGTAAAGTGAGTTTCATAAATTCCTCTGTATGCGTTACAGCATAAGCTTTTGCGGAATTTTGGACAAGAGGTGTGTATTCGGTGTGTATTAAAAGAAAAAGCGCACTTTCGTGCGCTTAGCCTTATTCTATGGTGGGTCGGGCGAGACTCGAACTCGCGACCAACGGATTAAAAGTCCGCTGCTCTCCCGACTCAGCTACCGACCCAGACCGTTATTTCTTCATACGATTGCACGAAAACCAAGATTATAGCTAATTTTTTATTCCTAAGCT
>JACCDV010045216.1_pt1 | contig 31062 bp, 34 predicted proteins | sample 7446131 | NCBI WGS metagenome assembly JACCDV01 (sample SAMN15323448, study PRJNA562643) | freshwater metagenome | isolation source: river surface water | place: USA:Blue River Watershed | collected 2017-08-17 | reverse complement strand
TGAATACACCAACCATAAAAACTGACTTTTATACGGATCTTTGGCTTAAAAACCAGGGTATTGATCCTAGCCGTTTTACGCAGCAGGAAATCAACCACTTACGAGCCAAAATCATCACCCATGAATTACTCACGAGGCACAGGCACTTATTGGATGCGCTGCAGATTGAGCTATTAGAGGGTTTTAGGGCAAGGACTAGAGAGGCCAAATACAGGCCTACGGATAGGGAGATTTTTCAGATCCTCAATTTAGGCAAAAAAGTCCATCGCCGGATTTATAAAGATCGAAAAAAAGTACAGGCTTTACGAACTACCTAAATAAATTTAGGCAAATAAACTAAGCATAGGCAAAACAGGCAAAAGTAGGCAAGACCAGGTATAGCCACATCTTAAAAAGGCAAAAACGCGGGTTGTAATATGACGGCTAATGACCCCGCACTCGTTGGCGATCGCTGTAAAGGTCAATAACACTCGAGTGGAAGCCGCTGGATTTTCCGCTAGGCAAATCAATGTCCGAAGCGGTTTGGAGGTTACATCACACCCGTCCTCTTAACTAATAATCCATTTACAGGCGCGACATACGGAAGTAGGTTGCGGCAGCGACGGCAATAGACTTGTTTTCAGACAGGGCTATAGCCGTCGCTCACCCAAAAGTAGGGTATTCAATCAATCAATATGACTTAAGTGGTATTTCTTGATAAAAGAAAGAAAATGCGATGAGCGTAAGCGAAGAGCTGGTGAACGTAGTTCGCCAATGTGTTGTGCCTAAGCTATTAATCAAATTATGTTGATATCACAACCTTGCCATCTTTATCTAGCAGTTCTCTAAATATTTCATAGTTACCTTGTCTATAAGTCCACCAATCCTCGTGCGATTCAAATTCTTCTTGATTTATAAGGCTTAAAAGTTTAAACCAATCATCAGGATTTGAGGGAGCTTTCTTAGGAAATTCATTTCCTTCCTCAAGAAGATCTGGATCTACTAGGTTAAGTAATTTTTCCCATAGAGCTTGATCTTTAGTATCAATATCGATTTGATGAACTAAATTTACCTTATGAGCTTCTATGTATCTGTATTGAAATTTAGACATTTTTTTAAGACTTTTTCCGATAAAAAAATTGATAAAGTAATTTTTGAAAATTTCAATAGAAGATATTAATAAATTTGTGGCATTTGGGTCACGATTTTCCTCTAAATTCCATGGTTTTTGCACTCAACACATTTCATGCATTTTGTGTTGAGTTTATGTAACCGCTTGATTCTTGGAAGGAAAAAAACCAGGTTTTTTCGGTTGAAAAACCCGCCATTTCGAGTGTATTTGTGGCCATTTTCGGTAGGAATCTGGCAGTTTTGACTACAAAATATAAGTACATATACGGTGATCATGGAGGATATATGGCACAGGCTAGAACATTGACGGACTTGGAGTTGCAGCGGGTGTTGGACTACGCAGCAAGCACGAAAGCAGCACTACGCAATCGCACCGTACTGCTGCTCACGCACTGGGCGGGTATGCGTATTGGTGAAGTGGCTAGCGTGCGCTACTGCGACGTTTTAAGCACGGATTTGCAGGTGTTAACGGAGATCCGTTTAAGTGCTGCGCAAACGAAGGGTCATAAAAGTAGGGTGGTTTTACTGTCAGAGCGCATGCGCACCGAATTACGCCATTACATCGCAGCGCATCCACCCAAAGATCTCCATAAACCCTTATTTCCGACTCAGAGAGCCCATGGATTTACACCAAATACCCTCACACACATTGTGAATGGCCTTTATAAGCAAGCAGGGTTGAATGGTGCTACTAGCCACAGTGGCCGCCGCGGATTTTTAACCCGGTTGAGTGAGAAGGGGGTGTCCGTCAGGGTGATGATGCAGCTGGCAGGGCATAGCCAGATGAGCACAACGCAGCGCTATATTGATACGCGACCGGATATTCTTCGAAACGCTGTCGAGCTCATTTAGAACGAGGCTTAATGTTTTTATATTTGAGCTTCAGTCGCTCATAGATTTCCTCAAAATCATAGTTAGGTAACAGCACTTTGTTGGAACTCGGAAACTCCCCGCGAGCAGTGTTTTCAGCGACTAATTTGGCTTTGAGGAGATAGCGACTGGTGAGGATATTGAGGTTTACTTTGGCGCCACTATCCTGCATGCGTTTTTTATTCACTTGAATATCGAGCTTGCTGAATTTGTCACTCACCTTAGCCTGCAAACCTAGTTTCCAGAGCGGCCAGTCTTCATGTTGTGCCTTAGCCATTAGTAAACGCAGCATGATGAATAGGGGTTCAGAACGCAAACGTTGAACTGCGAGTGGTTTTGTGGCTCGTTTGGCTAGATTTTCTACAAGTACTTTTTCCTCATCAATTAATTTAGAGATCCGTTGCATTAAGACCCGCTTAGGTAAACCTAAAGGGATGCCCACAATTAATGCCGGTGGTTGCCCTTGATTGAATAGCCGCATTTCAAAGTAATGTCGAAGCGCCTTTTCAAATTGAGGTTCATAGGTTTCCTGTTTGGCAATACCAGCGATCTTGATGGGTATGGGTTTATCGTAAGGTGATCCAAATACGTGGATCCCGCGACTCCTCCACCATGCATCAAAGTCGATGGTGGTCACATCACCAAAATCATCGTAGGTTTTTAAAACTTTTGCGAAATCTTTGAGCAGCAACTCTGATTGGGATTTGGTCAGTGATTTGGAGTCATTTCTGTATAAGTCCAAAACCATTGATTTTTGTTTGGCAGGGCTGATGGGCTGCATTCGTATTTGATGCGCAAGCGCATAGCTTGGACTAATCCGTAAAAACTCCAGCAGTAATAGTGCGTACCGCTTGATCCCTAAGGTCGACCATTCTTTGCTGGTTCGAAGGGGTAGTTTTTTGACTTTTTGCATCCAAATATATTAACACTTTATAAATTAGTAATAACAGTCAATTAATAGAAAGTGATAATACTAAGAAACTACTCCTACAGCAATTTCGCTGTTAACTTTAGGAGATAAAGATGAATCAAGTAAATGATGTAACTATTAAAGCTAGCCCCAATAATCCTTTTGGTTCTAATGAAAAGATGATCACCAATCCGGTTGTAACAAGCATCATGCAGGATCCAATCTTTAAGCCCAGTCTACGGGAGCGTATTAATGCTGTGCGTGACTATAACGAGGATGCTAGAGAATTCTTAAAAGACGTAGTTAGTGGAGCCCATCGTTCAGCGATTATTTATGGCCCTCCTGGAATGGGTAAAACACATACAGTTGTGGATGCATTGGTCTCTGCAGGTCTAAAAGAAAATACTGATTATGTGATTGCTCGCAGTCATACAACTCCTGGAATGTTGTATGTTCTTTTGTATCTAATGCGTAAGGCTGGCAAATACGTTATTTTGGATGATTGCGATGGGATCGTGACTGATGAGACAGGCTTAAATCTTCTAAAAGCAGCTACAGACCCAACTTTTCGACAAGTTGGATGGTCTTCGACAAGAGATCTACGCAATCCAATAAACGGTAAATTATTACCTAATCAGTTTGACTTTAATGGCACGGTTATCATTTGCACCAATGTACGGTTAACTACCGGACGTAGTCGCATTGCCAATCACATGGATGCATTAAGAAGCCGCTCAGTACCTTTTTCTCTGGCATTAGAGAGTCGCGAGGATCAATATGCACAGATCTTTCATATGATTGTGGAAAGGGATTATTTAAAGGTAGATACAGCAACCGATTTAAACGATGTAGAAAAAGTTGATTTACTGAAATTCTTGCTCGAAAACTTGGATGTTCCAAGACGTCTTGATCTGCGTTTACCACAGCACATTGCCAGAACGATGAAGGCTAAACCCGGTAATTGGCATCGTCAAGCACGACGTTTTTTGGAGGCTGCGTAATGAGAAAGCCTATAGGGATTGAAGAAATGTTGAATTTATCTCCATATGAATTTTCAAATAGATTTTTTGTAAGAAAAGTAAATTCAAAGCCAGCATGGAATAGGGGAATGAAGATGCCAGAAATTTTTTGTAAAAAAATTAGTGATTCTCAAAAAGGTATCAATAGAGTTTCTTTTGATGCTCGAAGTAAAGCCCAAAGAGGCAGGAAAAAAAGTATTCAACATCGCTTGAATCTTAGCAAGGCACGAAAAGGGAGAATTGGCGTGCTTGGGGATAATGGCCGAGCTCGTGCAGTAATTTGTCCAGCGGGATCATTTGCAACCATTAAGGAGGGTGCGATCGCAATGAACTGTGATGGCGGCACGTTTAGAAGTCGAATAAGAAGGGGTGTTAGTGGATACGGATGGGGTCCGGATAAGAGCGGCTCGGCTGAGCACTAATGTTTTAAAAGTACCAATTAGACCCTCATCAGCAATGATGGGGGTTTTTATGCTCACTAAAGTAGTATTTTGATTTTTTCAACTAAGCGAATACAAAATCACCAATTGCTTTATGATCACGTTTTCATTTGACAGGGAGTATTCATGAACACCTTTGATGCCATTCGCCAACGCCGAGCGATCAAGCATTTTGATCCAAATCACCAATTCACTCAGCAAGAGACGGAGCAGCTGTTAGATCTTGCGATGCAAGCGCCATCCTCCTTCAATATTCAACATTGGCGCCTAGTCAATGTTACAGATAAAGCTTTAAGAGCAAAGCTTCGAGAGGCTGCATTTGATCAAGCTCAGGTGACGGATGCCTCACTACTCTTTGTCGTAACCGTCGATATTAAAGCGTGGGAAAAGGATCCAGCCAGGTATTGGGTTAATGCACCCAGAGAAGCCCAAGATATTTTGGTTCCTTGGATTAATCCTTTTTATTCTGGAAATGAGCAGTTGCAACGCGATGAGGCAATGCGCTCCGCAGGAATCATGTTGCAAACCATGATGCTAGCCGCCAAGGCCATGGGTTATGACTCATGCCCGATGGTGGGCTTTAACTTTGCCAAAGTCGCCGAGCTTATTCATTTGCCAAAAGACTATGCAGTAGCTGCAATGCTTGTCATTGGCAAGGGAACCAAGTCCGCATGGCCAAAACCTGGATTTATTCCTAAATCCGAAATGGTAATTGAAAACCATTTTTAAAATGATGCTTAGTATTGGTTCGTCTCAAGTTAAGATCAGCAGATGACACAAACTGGGGTCTTAACTAAACGATAAACTAGCATTGAGTTATACCATTTGATCAAAAAAATACCACCCCGAGGAGTGGCATAAGAGACATTAAATGTCTGAGGTCAAACATGAAACTATTTGAAGTTTACAGTTAATTCTTATTAAGTGCTCATGGAGTGATTAAACTGATTGTAATTAAACTATTAAATCGTAAATGTGTCACTCCACCATATTATTTAAGACTTCATTTTGAAAGACGATATTAATGGACTTCTTAGTTTGGCGTCACGCAGATTCAGCTCCCGGTACTCCAGATGAATCACGTCCACTAACAGCATTGGGGGTACGGCAAGCCAAATTTATTAGCGCCTGGATCAATGACAATGTCCCAGGCCCTCATAGAGTATTTGGAAGTTCAGCTTTAAGAGCTCGCGATACGGCAGCTGCACTTACAACACAATACGAGGCCAGCGATCTTTTTGCTTATCAGGCATTGGCTGCCACCGCTAGTAGAGTGCTTGAGTTTGCCAAATGGCCAAATGCGATGATGACTACCATTTTTGTGGGCCATCAGCCGACTGTTGGTCGGATTAACTCCTTTTTGCATTCCGGAATTGAGGTTGACACTAATATGGAAGGCGGATCGCTTTGGTGGTTTAGTTCAGATCATGATAATCAAAACCAGTTGGCGATCTTAAAGGCAGTGGTATCAGCAAACACTAATGGAAGCAATCCCTCATTTTTTTGTAAGGTATAGATTTTGCTAAATAGTTACTTTTTTAATTCCTGCGCTCTCCATTCTTTTAGTTGGCGCTGATTGTGGGCTGATTCTGCTTCAATCGAATCTTGCGGTAATTGCTTGAGGCAGTCGGCTAAGGCTTGGGGATCGATGATCGTAGGCGGAGTTGGCTTGCGAACGATTGGCGCAGATCGACCATCCCATACAAAGGGATTGCTTGATTCGGGGGTATCCGGTAGGCAGTCGTCTTTGTATATGGGCGGACCATCGGTTGCATAGGGTGTGAATGAGATAGTGCGCTCAAATACCAATGGTTTGCCATTGGGTGTCGGGGGCAGCGGCGGCATCGCATAGATAGCCTTGCGTGCGAGAGCTTCAGCTACATCAGAAGTTTTCCAAATCGTATCAACCCGGGTAATCGAGCCATTGGGGGCAATCTCGATAGAGAATCGCACTTGTCCTTGATCAATGCCTTCGTAGGCTGTTCCCATCATGCTTCGCACTTGCTGACCCCAGGTGTGGCGATAAGCTTTGCTATTTTTTAGAGAGTATTTGGCAGCAAAAACCCAATCTTCCGCACTGGGCGGGGGTGGAGCATCGAGATAGGCGCCTTGTGGGTGGTAATTGGTTGATGGTGTTGATTTCTCAATAGAGGGTTTTGGTTCTTCCGGTTGGAGTTGGATTAATACCACTTCATCCGCTTTGGCAGGAGTCGGGTGTTTGTACTTAAACCAAGCCCACCATAGACCGATATGGAGCAAAACAGATAAAACCACAGCCAGCCATAAGAGATGCGCTGGACGATTGATGGTTAAGCCCACAATAAAACTACGATGCTTGGCTTAACTTGATCTTCTTAGAAAGCCAATTGGGAATACCATCCTCAGTACGCATGGCTTTATATCCTTTTTCACGCAGACGTTTAACTGCCTCGTAGGACAAAATACAGTAGCTACCTCGACAGTAGGCGACGACCATTTTGGATTTTGGAAGATCGGCTAGGCGCTCTTCAAGTTCATCCAATGTGATGTTAATGGCCCCTTCTAAATGCGAGTGGGCATATTCCTCTGCTGGCCGAACATCTAGAAGTGTAATTTCACCGCGTTTGGCCATCCGCAGTACCTCTTCAACGGATAAACCCTCCAAATCATCCTTGCTCGTGAGATAGCGCTCGATTAGCTGATCAATTTCATCAAGATGGCGCTCACCAACTGCTTGTAATCGGAGGAATAAATCAATCACATCACGATCGCCCACCTTATAAATGATGGATTTACCTTGGCGCTCAGTTTTCACAAGACCCACTTGCTTGAGGACTTGGAGGTGCTGTGAGACATTGGCTATTGGTAACTTCACCTTCTTTGCCAGATCCTCAACCGCCGTTGGACACTGGATTAGAAGCTCAATGAGCTCTAAACGAACCTCGGAGCCTAAGGCTTTCCCTAGCCTAGCAAACTGCCCGAGTAATTTTTGCTTGAAAGTGGGTTTGGATCGGGCCATAATCATTCAATGATTTTATTGAATTAAAAAGAGGATAGCAATGCTTCGAAAAATCCTAGTATCCACAATTTGCTTGATGTCCTTTTCGGCGTTAGCAAATACTCCCGTACCTAAAGAAATCAATGGTCAAAAAGCCTTGGTTTTTATTAACCAAGATCCTCCTGGCACACGTTGTAATACCAATGTACAAATAGCCGCAGAGATTGCCAATGCCTATCGCTTGCCGATCTTGGTGTTGCCACAAACGGCTGTACCACCCTTAACCCCAGCGCCCTCGGTCTGGTACAACGGACAAAATATTGCTGCCTCGGGAGGCTCTCACAATGGGATGGTGAGTTATCAAATGATTGCCGACATCTTAGATGTGGAGGGCACTACCAAACAGGTCAAGCGCGGGAAGCTATTTAACGATAGTGTGCGCCCTGAATTTGAGAAGCTCAAATCCACCATTAAGACTGGACAATAAATGAAAAAACTAATTCTTGTTCTAGCACTCTCGTCATTTATCGCTGGCCCATCATTTGCGAATTCCAAAGCGGTTGCGATTGATGAAATGGCAGGCTACTTAGATTTTGTAGATTATGGTGGCGGAATCATTTTTGCAGAGCAAATTCCGAAAGATGAGTATTCCAAGATATTCATCATCGATGCAAGGGACAAAGGCCAGTTTGATAAGAGCCATATTCCGGGTGCTGTGAATATTGAGTGGCGACGGGTGCTTGCCCAAAAGAATCAAATCCCAAAAGATAAAACCGTATTGATTTATTGCAACACAGGGAGTCTTTCTGCTCAGGCTGGATTTGCTTTACGTGTTGCTGGGTATGAGAACGTCCGAATTTTGCAAGGAGGCTTTGAGGAATGGAAAGCTAAAGGCGGTGTGGATGCGAATCAACGGGTCTTGGGTCGTCAACCGAACCACTAGTTGAGCATGAATCAGAAAGCCCATTGGGATAAGGTATACAGCACCAAGCCGGCGGAAGCAGTCAGCTGGTTTGCACCTCATTTGGAAACCTCCCTAAAACTAATTCATGAGGCTAGTACCATTAAAAACGCTGCCATCATTGATATTGGCGGCGGGGAGTCTACACTCGTTGATGATTTATTTAACGAGGGATATCGGAATCTATCCGTATTGGATATTTCGCAAAAGGCAATTGATGTGGCTAAAGGTCGGATGGGGCAGAACGCAAATAGGATCCAGTGGTACTGTGCAGACATAACGCAAGCGAACCTGCCAGAAGCAAATTTTGATATTTGGCATGATCGTGCCGCATTTCATTTTTTGACGAAGCAAAGCGATCGAGATCGATATGTCGAACGGGTTAAGCGATCGGTCAAGCACGGTGGCTATGTGATTATGGCTACGTTTGGACCTGAGGGACCTACTCAATGTAGTGATCTTGATGTCGAGCGTTATGACACTCAAGAACTTCATGATCAATTTGGCGATTCCTTTGAATTACTTCAAAGTTCAACGGAAATTCATCAAACACCCATGGGAACTACCCAGCAGTTTCTATATTGCTTTTGTAAAATGAAATAGTGAAATTAGTATTCTTTAAAGGACGCATGAAAATGTCGTTTTTCCCGACAAGTGTCTGCGGATGCCAATATCTCCCCACTAGACCCCATTTGAATCCAATTAATCGGTGTCAAAATTCACAACAACAACCTACCCACTGTAGACTATTGTCAAACATTGTTTATCTAGATTTTTCAGCCCTTCTAGGCCGTGGGTGGCAGACTTATATTCTGTGAGGAGACGGCTCTAATGCGTTTTTTGGGAAATTTTTAACCTGATATTTGTGAGTGTCGTTTAAAACGACACAGCTAGAACTGTGATTTCACGCACACAACCGCTCACTTTCTAAAGAACTCCGTGAGCCCAACTCACAAGCCTGATTCCATGGGGCTTTCAGAGGGTATAACATGTCGTCTTCAGTCAAACATTTAATCAACCTATTTTCGGCCAGCTAAGTATTTGACACCATTTGGACCATAGCGTTCTTGATGTTGCTCTTGATACTTAAGATGAAAGGTGTCCCCAACCTTATACTCTGTTTCAACATTATTCACTGTTAGGACTAATGACCCATCTATAACAAGAGCCAATGCTTCAAAGGGATGCTCGTGAAGATCTAAAGATCCATTCGCTGGATATTCAACCAAAACTGGATCGGGGAAACCCCTTTCTTTCAACAAAATCAGAAATTCAGTCTGCGTCATATCAGCTCCTGTTCATTATGGGTTATTAAAGTATCTGGTTTTATATTCTTAAACCAATTGCAGCTCTACCTTGATATTTCCCCGGGTGGCATTGGAGTAAGGGCAAACCTGGTGAGCCGCATCAATGAGTTGCTGAGCGGTATTTCGATCAAGTCCTGGCAAATGAATCGCTAATTTCATTGCAATTCCAAATCCTTGGGGGATCGGGCCAATATCCACGCTTGCATCAATTGCAACATCATCGGGAATACGTTGCTTTTGCAATGACGCTACATGGCGAAGTGCCCCAATAAAACATGCGGAATAACCGGCGGCAAAGAGCTGCTCTGGATTAGTAGCTGTTCCAGTGCCGCCCATAGCTTTGGGTAGAGCCAAATTGACATTAAGTAAGCCATCATCACTCACAGCTTTTCCATCGCGACCTCCGGTGGTGTGCGTTTTAGCGGTATACATAATTTTTTCAAGGGTATTCATGGTATTTCCTTTCATTGAGTGTTTAAAAAATTAGTTCAAAATATTTGGTAGTAACTTAGTTAGCGTCGAGCGTTGATTGGTTGCTTGACCCGCCAGCGCAAAGCCTAATAATTTGCCATCATCCTCAAAGCGCGCTTCGATTCCATCCTCGTACTCAATAAAGTGCCAAGCACCATCACTATTTGCTGACGCCGGAGAAACTACTAGTGGCAAAGCGGGGGTTTTTACTACGACTGGCATTGCTGGATAAATTAATTCTTGGACTTGATTGTTTAGGCCCGCAGCAACCACTTTGGCAGCAGCCATAATGGGTAACACATACGGAAGCACTAAGCCATTGATCTCCGCACAATCCCCTAATGCATAGATATTCTCAAAATTCGTTTGTAATTGACGATTCACCACAATCCCTTTATTGGTCTTTATTCCAGATTGATTGGCAAGGGTTAGGTCGGGGCGTAAACCAACTGCTGATAAAACAACATCTGCATTTAGTGACTGACCATTTGCAAATTTTAGTTCTAGGTCATCTGTCGATTGGTTGATTTCAGTTACCGAGTTATTTAAATAAAACTGCACCCCAATGTTACTGAGGCGAGACTGTAATTGCGATGCGATTGTTTCGGGTACTAATCTGCCTAATAAGTGCGAAGCTAAATCAATGACAGAGACGGAAAACCCGCCAATGCTTAAGTCGTTCGCAAATTCACAACCAATCAATCCGCCCCCAATAATGGCGATGCGTTTTTGATTCTGAATGCGATCCCGAAAGTGCTGATATTCCGATAAATTGTTTACCGACAGGATTTGAGATGTGCCGTTGCCCTTGATCGGCAATTGAATTTGCTGTGCACCCGTGGCTAGTACCAATTTGGCATAGGGTAGTTTTGTAATCATTCCATTCTGATCCTTGATCTCAATCTCGTTTGCCTTCGGATCAATAGAGACAACTTCAGTATGACCCAAGATCTCAATATGGAGTTGGCTAGCCATCTTCTCTTTTGGAGTCGTGACTAACTGCGCTGCCTCTTTGTGAGAGGCAAACGCTGTTGAGATCATGGGCTTGGAGTAAAAATCGCCCGATTCTTTGGTAAGCATCACGATTGCTTGATTCGGATTTAATTTCCGAAACTCTCGAACTACCGTAAACGCAGCAAGTCCGCTTCCAATCACGACAATTTGTTCAGAATGTTTCATGGTTTTTAAATGGTTAGGCTGTTATTTCAATCATCTCAAAATCTGCTTTTGCGACTCCGCATTCTGGGCAGGCCCAATCATTTGGAATATCTTCAAAGCGAGTCCCTGGCGCAATTCCATCCTCTGGAATTCCTTTTGCTTCATCATAAATAAAACCACAAACAATACATTCCCAAGTTTTCATGTTCATTCCTTTCAATCATTAATGTTTAGACTGCTACAGTTAATTTGTCGAGTGCCTGCTGATAGTGGTTCGCATGGCGTTCTTCAACTTTTGCCAATGCTGCAAATCGCTTAGCGGCTTTTTCCAAGACCGACTTAAATTGCTGGGCGTGTTCTTTGGATTCAGCAATCTGCTCATCGATTTCAGCAACCGCGGCGTGATTGCCTTCATCCACCGCTGTTTTTCTAAAGCCTGGATACATCTCGCTGTATTCATAGGTTTCACCCTCAATCGCAATTTGCAATGCTTTGGCAGGGGTAATTTCATGAGCAGGGTAGAGCAAATCAAGGTGTCCAAATGCATGGGCTACCTCTTGATCAGCCGTTTCCTCAAAAGTGCGTGCCGTTTCTTCATCGCCTGCCGCTCTAGCTAATTTTGCAAAGTAGCGGTATTTGATATGGGCCATCGACTCTCCAGCAAAGGCGGCCTCAAGGTTTTGAAGGGTTTTAATTTCAGGTCGTTTCATTTCTTGCTCCTAGTTAAGTTAATCAACAGAATGAATTTTGGGGGAGTTGCAGATATCAGTCAAACTAATTAAAATGATTTAATTAATCGAATAAATCAATAACAAAGAAACGATGTCTAATCTGCCTACCCTCAAGCAGTTGCGCTATTTATTAGTGCTAAGCCAAACCCGTAATTTCACAAAGGCGGCAGAACTTTGTTTTGTTGGGCAGTCCACCTTAAGTGCCGGATTAAAAGAGCTTGAGGACTCTCTCGGCGTGCAATTGGTCGAGCGGGATAAGCACTCAGTTTCTCTGACCCCCGTGGGAATGGGGGTGGTCGAGAGGGCACAGGTTATTCTTGGTCAGGCAGATGATTTAGTTGATTTTGTGCAAGCTTCAGCCGGTGCCATGAAGGGTGTGCTTAAGTTGGGCGTAATACCCACCATTGCACCCTTTGTTCTGCCCTGGTTATTACCAAAGATGCGTACAAGTTATGCAGACTTAAAAATTATTCCCAGGGAAGATCTAACCGCAAACCTTATCGATAAGCTTAGTCGCCACGAATTAGATTTTGCTCTCATTGCGCTACCGTATCCAACCGAGGGCTATTTGATCAAAGAAGTTTTCGATGATGAATTCTGGCTCATTGGCAAAAATGATGACCCAGTTCTTAAAAACAAGGATATTCAACTCACGAACAAGATGTCCGATCAAATCTTATTTTTGGAGGAGGGGCATTGTTTGCGCGAACATACTCTGAAGGCGTGTAAACGAAATGCATTACCACCGGATGCTTTAGAAGCAACGAGTTTATTAACGTTGGTGCAGATGGTTGAATCTGGAATGGGTTTGGCACTTTTACCAGAAATGGCGATTAAAGCGGGATTTTTAAAGCAGACCAAATTAGTTGCTAGACCACTAGCAAGCCCTGCGCCAAAAAGAAAAATTGCCTTAATCGCGCGTCAAACTACAGCTCGAATTGAGGAATTTAATGCTCTTGTTAAGATGTTAAAAACCTAATAAATCCTATGAGAAAAATAATTTTCCAGCTATGCCAATATTTTGGGGGTGCCTCAGTATGACTGCTTTAGCGTATTCAATCATTCAATAGAAGTGATTCCAATCACGATAGCATGGAACAGTCTAGTCAGTTATATCAACTTGGCGATAAAGCCAATTCTTGAATATCTTAATTTTCTCAAGCTCTTTTTCATTGGAGCGATAGTAGGCAAAGTGCGTTTCTTGCTCAATTGGTAAAAAATCTTTTTTGGCCAAATCAATTAGCCTCCCATTGGCTAGTTCTTTCTCTGCTAGGCGAGTACTCTCCAAAGCAACTCCAAGACCATCAACTGCCGCAGCGATTACTAGAGCGGCTCGATCGAACGAAGAGCGGGGTTTAGTGGGAAGCTTCAGTCCATTTAAATTAAACCAATTAGGCCACATAATCCTGCCCAACTTAGAATCAATCAATGGAAGATTGGGTAATTGATCACGAATGGATTTATGCCGGTTGATGATCCTGGGTGAGCACATCGGCGTGATACGTTCTGAACCTAGGGCCTTTGAGATTATCCCAGAGCGTTTTGGTGGTGGCCCATATGAAATACCAAAATCAATCTCTTTAACTTGAAGAAGGTCTGCGGACTCAGCATCGGTTGTGATGCGGATCGTGATATTTGGGTATTGCGCAATAAAATCGGGTAAACGAGGACCAAGCCAATTAATTGCAAAGGTTGGGGCGCAATGTAGGGCAAGCACTTGAGTCTCGGGTGCTAAACCCACTTCGTTACATGAAGCTTCGATGACGTCAAAAACGCGGGAAAGATTTTCCATTAATCGCCTACCTTCATGGGTTGGCTCAACCCGCCGATTGCGACGAATAAATAGCTTTTTAGAGAAAAATTCCTCAAGCTCTTTAACCTGATGGCTAATTGCTGACTGGGTCAGATTTAGCTCTTTAGCTGCTAGAGTAAAGCTTTCCAGCCTTGCTGCGGCCTCAAAAGCTCTTAATAAAACAAAATTCGGAATACGCCTCATATTTAAGTAAACCGGTAATACATGAATAATATTCATTCTTTCATGAACACTTATCGTTTGTCAATTGATTGATCGACCCCCAGAATCACGCCTTAGCTGTTGGCTAATCCATTTTTTGTGAAAGGAGCATCATGAACACTGCTGTCGAAGAGAGAGCAAAAGCCTCCATTGATTTGGGTAAAAGAGAATCTATTTATCAACCAGAAAATAAGGATTTGATATTCCCAGAAATTCCCGAGTTTAAAAACGTTGCAGAAGAGCGCCAACATCGCAAAGAGCGTTTAGTAGCAGCATGCCGTGCCTTTGCAATTGAGAAATTTGATTATGGCTTTGCTGGTCATCTAACCATTCGTGACCCAGAGTTTCCAAATCTCTATTGGACTAATCCAATGGCGGTGCATTTTGATCAGGTCAAAGTTTCAAACCTATTATTGGCCGATCATGAAGGGAATGTTTTAGAAGGAAAGCATGCATTAAATCGCGCTGGATTTGTATTGCATGCCGCTGTTCATGAAAAACATCCCGATATTGTGGCAATGTGTCATGCTCACACCGTCTATGGAACTGCGTTTGCGGCTCTCGGTAAAAAGCTTGAACCGATATCGCAAGATGCCGCCGCTTTCTTTGAGGACCATCAAGTCATGTGTGAGCAAGCAGGGCAGGTTGCTGTTGAAGAAAAAGCAGGGTACAACTTTGCCGGCGCATTGTCAAAAGTAAAAGGTATTATTCACCGCAACCATGGTTTGATGACCGTGAGCCGCCATAGCATTGAAGCGGCCGCCTTCTGGTTTATTGCACTCGAGCGTTGCTGCAAACAGCAATTGATGGTTGAAGCTTCAGGAATTCAGCCAAATCTATTAGCCCCTGAAGTTGCACGATATAGCCGCGAGCATGTGGGAAGTGAATACATTGGCTGGCTGCATTTTCAGCCAATTTGGGGCTATCTCAAAGAAAATCAAACCGATATGTTTGAATAAGAAATGGAAATAAAAATGAATGTCATGAAAATTAAGTGTTTTGCAATTATTGCAGTTTTGCTATCGAATTTAGCAATTGGATCTGCAATTGCACAAAATAGCGATATTAAAGAGCGTACCTTACGTTTTGCCTATGTACAACCTAAATCTAGTCACATGGGTTTTGGTGTAGAAAAGTTTGCTGAGTTAGTGGCTAAAAAAAGCGGTAATAAGATTACTGTCAAAGGATATGCTGATGGATCATTAGGTGGCGACTTAAATGTGCTTACCTCACTTCAGGGTGGCACTATTGATATGACTACAATGCCACCAAGCCTCATGGTTGGTCAAGCAAAAGTGTACGGCGCCTTTTCAATCCATTTCTTATTTGGCGACTTTAAAGAGGCTGACACCGTACTTGATGGCCCAGTTGGTAAAAAATTCTTAGAAAAAGCTCCAAAGGGCGTTGTTGGTTTGACGTATTGGGATCATGGATTTCGTAATGTCTCGAATAGCAAACGCTCAATTTCAAAAGTTGAAGATATTCAAGGTCTGAAATTAAGAGTAGTTCAAGAACCTTTATTTGTTGACTCGTTCACGGCGCTGGGAGCAAATCCAGTACCCCTAGCATTTACAGAACTCTATGGCGCCATGGAGACAAAAGCGGTTGATGGGCAGGATAATCCGATCGCCGCATTTGAAGCAAATAAGTTTTATGAAGTTCAAAAATATCTGTCTTCAACTCGTCACGTATATCAGCCACTAATTGTTTTAATCAGTAGCAAGATATGGGATCAACTGTCCCCAGCTGAAAAGAAAATTATTCAGGATGCGGCAAATGAGACAACTGGCGAGCAGCGAAAAGTTTCTAGAGCGATGGAAAGTAAAGCGATTGATTTAGTCAAAAAACAGGGCGTAACTTATACCGATATTACTCCCCAAGAAAGAGCTCGTATGCGAGATAAAGTAAAACCAGTTACAGAAAAGTATCTCAAGGAAATGAGTGCTATTGATCCATTACCGGGTGAATTGGTTAAAGCAGTAGAAGCACAACGTTCTAAAAATAAGTAATGATTGGTTAATAAACATCCTCTAATTAAAAAGTTAGAGGATGTTTTTCTATGATGTTTATAAAATGACCTCTAATTTCGTAAACTTTTTTTTCAAAACTTTACGCTTATTTTCTGCTATTTGTTTAGCGGTGATGGTCATTCTTGTTTTTGGTAATGTAGTCTTGCGTTATGGTTTTAATAGTGGAATAGCCTTCTCTGAAGAAATGTCTCGTTGGGCATTTGTATGGATGATTTTTGTCGGAGCAGTTGGTGGTCTTCGCGATTTATCTCATCTTGGAGTTGATTCACTGGTTTCAAAGTTATCCCGACAAGGCAAACTATTTTGTTATGTCATCAGTCACCTTTTGATGATTGCTATAGTTGCCGTTTTTTTATATGGCAGCTTTCTTCTTTTTAAGATTAATTTCGATAACGTTACTCCTGTTTCCGGAATTTCTCTTGGGTGGTACTTTAGTTCAGCGATTTTCTTTTCTGTTTGCGCAATACCAATCTTATTTTTTCATCTCTATAGAGCAACTAGCGGTCAGATTTCCGATAAGGAGTTAATTGCAATTAAAGAATCGGAAGAAGATGCAGATCTTGATGAGATCTTAAAAGACATTGAGCGATCGAATCGTTCTTTAAAAAAAGATTAACTAGATAAATGACAATCTTTATCTTTATTGGTTCTTTATTAGCATTGATGGCATTAGGTATGCCAATCGCTTTTGCATTGCTGGGTTGCGGCATTTCATTGATGTTGCATCTAGATATGTTCGATGCACAAATTATTACGCAAAATATGATTTCAGGAGCTGATAGCTTCCCCTTAATGGCAGTTCCTTTTTTCATGCTCGCAGGCGAGATCATGAATGCTGGAGGCCTGTCTCGCCGAATAGTTACTGTTGCGCTTGGATTAGTTGGCCATATTAAAGGCGGATTAGGTTATGTAACGATTATTGCCGCCTGCATTTTGTCGGCACTCTCTGGATCAGCAGTTGCGGATGCCGCTGCGCTCTCGGCTTTGTTAGTTCCGATGATGATATCAGCCGGTCACGATCAAAAGCGTTCTGCCGGCCTAGTTGCTGCGGCGGGAGTTATTGGCCCCATTATTCCCCCAAGTATTGGCTTTGTTATTTTTGGAGTAGCAGCTAATTTATCGATTACCAAGTTATTTTTAGCAGGAATCGTTCCTGGATTATTAGTTGGCCTCTCGTTATGGATAACTTGGTGGTGGCTAGTGCGAAAAGAGAATATAAATCCACCACCACGGGTACCTCTAAAAGAGGTACTGACATCGTTAATAGATGGTTGTTGGGCCTTGATGTTACCTGTGATCATTATTGTTGGATTGAAATTAGGGGTCTTTACGCCAACTGAGGCGTCCGTTGTGGCAGCTGTCTATGCACTTTTTGTTGCAACAATCATTTATCGTGAGTTAAAAATTTCACAGCTTGCAGAATTGTTTTCAAGAGCGGCACAGACTACGGCAATCATTATGTTTTTAGTTGCTGCTGCAATGGTTTCTGCATGGCTTATTACTATTGCCGATCTTCCTTCTAAAGTGATTGGTTTATTAGAGCCTTTTATGGGCAACCCCATATTATTAATGCTGACAATCATGATTTTGGTGATTATTGTTGGAACGGCAATGGACATGATTCCTACCATTTTGATTCTGACGCCAGTGCTAATCCCTGTTGTTAAGCAAGCCGGTATAGATCCAATTTATTTTGGCGTACTTTTTATCATCAACAATAGTATTGGCTTGATTACTCCACCAGTTGGTACAGTTCTCAATGTTGTCGCTGGTGTAACAAAAACCTCAATGTCTGACTTGATGAAAGGGGTAACCCCTTTCTTGATAGCTGAATTGGTAATTTTGCTGTTAATGATTCTATTTCCGTCTCTTGTTTTGGTTCCAATGAAATGGTTTTTTTAAAGGCCCTTAGTAATGTACTATTTCCGAATCTAGATAGTGATTCATTTACTAGAAGTAAATTTTTATTGACCAACCAATCCGTAAATCTTGGAGTCGATTTCTGCTAAGCAGGGATGAATGAGCGTTACTTCAAGTAACACCTAATCACTACACATTTCACTACACACCGATCCTTAGGCGACGTAACCTCTTGATATCATAGAGGTAAGCTATGGTTATCTGCTCTCATAATCCTTTGGTCCCAGGTTCAAGTCCTGGTGGGCCCACCAGAAATGAAAATACCAATCTTCGGGTTGGTATTTTTTTAGGTCTTGCGATACATCCAAATTAATTGCATTAGCATCTGATATAGTTTTTGGAGTTAATAAAACACATCCACCCCATGTAGTGATTAATTTAAATTATATAAATGGAGAATTTCTATGAATCGCCTTAAAGTAGTGGTTGTATCCTTGGCAGTAAGCCTTTGTTCTGCCATCGGAGTTGCGAATGCGCAAGGCAGCGCTCCTTCGCCTACTGTATCGGCGACCGCTACATTTGATCTTAAGGTATACGCGTTAAGTTCCGGACAAAAAGTGAGTAATGCCAGTGGCGTTCTAACTTACCAAGGTAAAAAATATCCGTTTACAGTCAAAGGAATTGGTTTAAATGAAAACCAAATTGGCGCAGCCCAACTCGTTGCCGATGCGACTGTCTATAACCTCAACAAGGCATCTGATTTTGCAGGCACTTTCACTGCAGTCACTACTGGTATGGAGGCAACTGGGCAATCTAGAATTCGCAATAATAAAAATGTCCTAGTTGATCTAAAAGGCTGGTCTAAGGGGCCGGTTGTTATTGCTCCCGAAGGTGCTGTGATTGAATTTAATAAATAAACCTAAAAGTAATCACACAAATACTCACACACCAATAAACAGGAGACGCAAGCTCTTGAAATCCTAATGGTTTTATTTGGTTGTCTGCTCTCATAATCTTTTGGTCCCAGGTTCAAGTCCCGGTGGGCCCACTAGAATACAAAAACCCTCATCAGTAATCCTGGGGTTTTTGTTTTTTGAGTGTTACTAGGGCATATACCATGCCTAAAATAGACCCAATTTTGGCTTGCATTGACTGCAGTCAATCATATTTCAGACCTTGCTTTCTATGATTTATTCAACGAGTAGAACAGTAAAAGGAGCACATGGAATTCGAAATACCAGAAACCCTAGCCAATACGCTTCTTGGAATGATCGATGGGGATACGCTCCTCGCGAAGCGGCTTAGCGAGTACGGCCTTTCCCGTGGTAAACGTGTGGTATCCAGCCGTCTTTTCGATGCCACTTCATTGAACACGCTCTACGGCCTGTGCCGCACGGCCGACGAGCGTGAGCTGATGTTCCAAATGATTGCGCTGGACAATATCCATGCTGCGCCGGCTGCCCGAAAAATCCCAAGCTTGGAGCATCTGATCCCTGGTCTGATCGCTTGGCTGTCGCGCGACATGATCGATGGCTGGCTCTACAAACTTGGCAAGGATGGTGTGTTGCTGCCCTGGCTCGTCCATTCGATGCGCTATGTACAGCCTGTCGATGGTGCAGCTTACGTCATCATCGGCCTTCTGGCGAATACCTTGCAGGCCGCAGATCGTGAGCCAATTAACGATCCGAGGTTAAGGCGCACCGGCATGACCAACAGTATCACCTTTTACGCCGAAGATATTCAGGATTGCACGATTCCTGAATTGATGACGGGCTATGGTTACTTCAAAGAATGTGTGGAATTCAAAAACGAATACGAGACACACTTGAAACATTTCATGCAAATGCAACCGAAGTTTGGTGCGCAATTTACTGTTTCTGGCACTGTCTGGATGTCGAGCGAAGGGTCTCGTCCACAACTCGAATGCCTGAGGCTGCAGGCCGGTACAACAGCTCGATGCGTCAATGATGAAGAGCTACTGGAACGCCACTTCGATACCACCGCTGACGCAATCTTCTGGCGAGCAAGCGGTATCAACGAGGGTTTTGAGAGGATTCCCCAGCATTGCTATCTGTACCTATTTCACCTGGATTACCACCGCAGCATATGGGCTCATGTGCAAAATGTGAAGGCTTATCGTTATAAGCCAGAATTGCGTGACAAGCTCGTTCTGCCAAATGCTCATCGCGACTTGATTGATATCTTGACCGCTGATCGTAACTTCCTAATGGAAGACATTGTCGAGGGTAAGTCAGGCGGGACAACCATTCTGTGTAAAGGGGCGCCTGGGCTTGGCAAGACGCTGACAGCAGAGGTCTATGCCGAAGTGGTCAAAAAACCGTTATACCGTGTACATTCTGGTCAACTCGGGGTGACGGCAAGCTCAGTGGAGGCTAACCTTTCGAAAATCCTGCGGCGTGCTGCGCGCTGGGATTCGGTGCTATTGCTCGACGAGGCTGACGTCTACATTCGCCGCCGCGACAATGATCTGGAGCATAACGCCATCGTGGCCGAGTTTCTGCGGACCCTCGAGTACTTCAACGGTTTGCTGTTCATGACCACCAACCGCGTAGCCGATATTGATGATGCTGTCCTATCGCGCTGCATCGCTATCATCCAGTTCGAGACGCCGACACAAGAGCAGGCGAAACAATTATGGAAATCGCTCGCGCAGCAGTTCAACACCGAGCTGTCTGATGACCTAGTTGAGCGCTTGATAGTAACTTACCCAGCTGCCAGCGGCCGCGATATCAAGGAGTTGCTCAAGCTGACGCTCAAATTCTGCAAGGGTAGGAATTTGTTACTGAACGAAGATGCATTTGCTCAGTGCGCGGCTTTTCGCAGTATCAGCAAATCCGTCTAAGATGGCAACGTTTGACACATCCCTCCTTGGAGATTTGCTGCTGGGCCGGCTCAGTTTTCGGCCTGGTACTGTGCCTGACAGGCAAGCCTTGCCCGCTGGTCGTCACAACCTGGGTATTGCTAGCGAGCGCGATGCAGTATTGATCGTGCCGGAAGATCTCCAGCCTGGAGTTCCAGTTGCTCTGCTTGTGATGTTTCATGGTGCTGGTGGCAGCGCTGATAAAGTGTTGCCATTTTTGATCGAGCATGCGCGTCAGCATGGCTTTTTACTTCTGCTGCCGCAGTCTCAGTTTCCGACTTGGGATTTGGTTGTGGGTGGTAATGGCCCAGACCTAGAGCGGCTAGACAAAGCATTGCACGAAGTAGCCTCACGTTTTTCTATTAATCCATCCCACTTGGGATTTGCTGGGTTTTCAGACGGAGGCAGCTATGCACTGTCACTAGGTCTGACCAATGGCGACTTTGTAAGTCATGTGATCGTATTTTCTGGAGGCTTTATGTCGGTCCTTCAACAAAATGGCGCACCCCGCATTTTCATCGCCCACGGTTTGGAAGATGAGCAATTGTCAATTGAAACTAGTGCACGTCCTCACGTAACCAAACTTAAAGCCGCAGGTTATGACGTAACTTCTTTAGAATTCAAAGGCCCGCACCGCATCGAGCCACCAGTAGTTGCCTTGGCGATTGATTTCTTCCTGAAACCGACGTAATAGACGTAAAAAGCCACGCTTGAAATACAGAAATTCCCATGGGACTGATAAACAGCACTCAGAGGGTTGCAATCAAAAAATTGATTGAAGTAGAGGTTACCTCTGCTTTAATTATGTATACGTAAAAATTTGTAATTAGCAATTAACTAAAAGATATCGGATTAATTCATTGTTTCAAGATATTCAGTAACTGCTTTTATATCACTATCAGACAGTCCTTTTGAAATCATTTGCATGAGATTGCCTCGCGGACGTTCAAAGTGAATAGTTTTCGCCGACCATGTTGTGCCGCCAATTTCCATAAATCTTTTTTGATCAGGATTTTTCCAAAGGTTAAGCTGTTTTTGGTTATAGAAAGCTTTCTGACCAGCAATTCGAGGTATTGAGCCTTGTCCCTGACCTTCATTGCCATGACAGGAATTGCACTGTAAAACAGATTGCTGGGGTATTCCCTTTTCGAAAATTTCTTTTCCTCGAGTTATCGACTCAGATGTATAAGTGGTCTTCTGAGGTTTAATCTTTAATTGAGAAAAGTACTCAGCAAGCTCATTAATTTGTGAGTCGGATAGTCCTCTAGCCATGCCCCACATATACATCACGCCATATTCATTTCGACGAGTCTGATCTCGATAATCATTTAATTGATTTATTAAATACTCTTTTTGCTGTCCAGCAAGATTGGGCATGATCGGAGTGTTTGAGTAGCCATCAAGCCCATGACAAGATGAGCAAATCTGAACGGCAAGAACTTTTCCAGAAACTGGATAATCACCAATGGTTCTACTCCGTGATGGGTTTTCAAGAGTACTTATAGGGGGGGTCGAATTGAAGTATGTACAGCCTGAAAATATTCCAGATACCAGTAAACCAAGGAATATCCTTAAGACACCAATTTTGTTAATGTTTTTGTATCTCACTAACATCACATTGCAATCCAAACGTAAAACCATGATGCGTTATTTGCGCTTGCGTTGGTGCCTAATCCGTTGTAGTTTTTATTGCCACCATTAAACTGAGTAAATGCTGTATACGTATAGGTAATTCGGATATTTTGGAGTGGTTGATACCAAATAGATGGCATCCAGGCGACTGAGTTTGGCTGTAAGTTTGCACCGCTAATGGCATTCGTTCCATATCGAGCATCTGCTGAACCAGAAACACTTAAGTAGCCAAGGCCAGCACCATAAGTTGCTTTGTAGACATAGCTGATTTTAGCAATCAATGAATTGAGATTGTTATTTGTATTGCTGTAAAGAATATTGTTTGCATCAGTGATATTTTCTTGAGTAAAGCGGGCTTGCGCAGTAACAGTATGAGGATCCACTAAGTATTGATACTGCCCATCAACTGCTCGATCCTGATATTGCACAGTGCCTGAGCCCAGAGCGGGCGAGTTTATTGCCAAGCACGATGGAATGTTGCCAGTGAATTGAGCGCTATTGGCAACGGTCGAGCAGCTTTGATATTGATTAATATTCGATCCAAGAAATCCAATCATCCAATTGTGGCCGTTTCGCTCATTACTTTGATAGGCAAACCGAAAATAAGGATTAAGTCCTTGAAGGTATGTTGGTGCGTTATTCGGATTGCTATTTGATGCGGGGTAAGTCATCCAAGACAATGGTCCCGAACCACCTGATTGATATAGGTTAAGTTCACCATAAAAATTATTATTAATATATGCATAAACACCATAGCCGGGAGCGTTGATGCCATAAGCGCTTAGTTTGGTGTTGAAGGGAAGTCCATATGTTGACGAGTTTCTGTTAGAGCCCATGTAGGGATACATCCACATTGGAGAAGAATTCCAGACATCAGTAACGCCCGCATAATTATTAAGTGAGGCACCCCAAATAATATCTTTAATGATTCCATCGCCACCCACAAAGCGGTCAGCATAACGCCAATCCTGAACATCGGCAGCAAAACTGTTTTGATTTTTGACTGAGCCTCCACCACTAGTTTGCTCATCAAATGCGTAGTACCACTGACTAAAAGCACCGAAGTTATCGAAAATCTTACCACCTACATTAAGAAAAAGATAATTTGGTTCTAGTTTGCCACTTTGCTGAGTCTGCCCAGTGCCATTATTACCATTGGTACTGGTAGCAGCACCACCAACAAATTGAATCGAAATGGGTAAATCTTGACGGGTTCCCAACGTGTAACCGGTGAGCTTAAAATATCTACCATAAGGGGTTAGTTCAGGATATTGACCGCCAGCATGGCATGAGACGCAGTTCTGACCCGTTTGTCTCGAGAAGAGCGGTATTGCGTTGCTAGATTCAGCAATGCTAAATAAAATAATAAAAAACGCAAAAAATTTGAATTTAAGAAACATATTATTTATGTAGAAATACTTGACAGTATTTTGCCAAAAAGAAAGCGCAATAAAAAGTAAATTTTGAATCCACTAGATGAACTGCTTCAGCTATGAAATACAAAGCACTCATCGTTATCGATGGCAGCTTATTTTTAGATCAGCGGCATCTTACCAATATAACCTTACAATCTAAGCATCATGAATTCATCTGAGCCAAACAATACAAATTCAGTTGATCAAGCAAAGGAGGAAGATCAATCCTCAAGCCAACTCAAGGCTGAGATCAAATCTGAGCCCAAGCCCACCATGAGTAAGCGCGAGATCATGGAAGAGTTATCACGCCAACGATTTCCATGGGAAGAATAGGTGACTATTTTTAGAAAGCGCTAGTGCAGTCAGGCTTTTACCTCTCCATCATTCTTGCCAGTCTAGGAGCCATCCTATTTGCTGCTAAAGCAATTGTGGTGAAATTTTCTTACCAATATGGTGCGACTGCGGATGTCGTTTTGACACTCCGCATGGTGTTTTCACTCCCCATCTTTTGGCTAGCAGTTTGGTGGAACCAGAGAGCCACATCGCCGCAGCCTCTCATTAGGAAAGATGTAATTAAAGTCTGTGCGATTGGCTTATTAGGCTATTTTTTATCGAGCTATCTAGACTTTTTAGGATTGCATTACATCTCAGCAGGCTTAGAGAGGGTCATTTTGTACTTGACCCCGGCGATTGTGTTGGTGCTTTCAAAATTCTTTCTTAAAAAAGAGATTGTTCGCAGGCAATATTGGGCAATGGTCGTTGCTTATTTAGGAATTGTGATGGTATTTATGCACGATATTCAATTGAATGAGCATGGCGCCGTTGTCTTGGGCAGTATTTTGGTCTTTCTAGCGGCTGTGGTTTATTCGATCTACTTAATTTTTGCGGGTGAGCTAGTCGGTCGTGTAGGCAGCATCAGACTGGTTGCGCTTGCAAGTGCATCAGCCACGGTCGCAACCTGTATTCAATCCCTCGTTCTGGGGGCCGATCAACTTTTTGTACAACAGCCCGAGGTGTATTACTTTGCTCTCGTCAATGCCTTGTTTTGTACCTTCATGCCCATGCTCTTTATCATGATGGCCGTCAATCGTATTGGCTCAAGCTTGACCGCTCAGGCAGGCACCATTGGCCCGGTGGGAACGGCATTCTTGGGTTGGTATTTCTTGAGTGAGCCTGTGAGCACATTACAGCTTGCTGGTATTGTGGTTGTACTAATTGGTATTGCGATCTTGCTATCGATTGGCAACAAGCCCAATCAAAATCCAACCCCAACGGAGTAGTTGCTTAGTTTTTGAACGTGACCACGTGATCCGCGCCTAAGCGAATCCCAATCTTTTCACCAATGGCGTGATTATGGTGGCTGGGAACAAAGGCAAATACCTCTTGACCTGAGCTAAGTTTGAGGGTGTATAAAAAATCAGCTCCCCGAAACGCTTTGCGTACAACCTCAGCTTGCATCGGACTTTCATCATCATGCTGAATATCGTCAGCGCGTAAGAGCACATCAATTTGTTTTCCAGGACTTAGTTCGTCACCTGGGTCTAACTGTAACTGACCGAGTTCAATTTCAACGGCACCACCATCTTGGGTTTTGCCTTTGATAAATACCCCGCGACCGATAAACTCAGCGACATACCGTGTATTAGGCTTGTGATAAAGGTCATAAGGTGTATCCCACTGAATAATTTTGCCCTCGTTCATCACCCCAATGTGATCAGCAATTGCGAACGCTTCAAATTGATCGTGCGTGACTAGAAGAGCGGTAACTCCATTGGTCTTGAGGATGTCGCGCATCTCACTAGCCAGACGTTCACGCAAATCAATATCCAAGTTGGAGAAGGGCTCATCGAGCAAAATGAGATCGGGTTCGGGAGCCATTGCACGTGCCAGAGCCACGCGTTGTTGTTGTCCACCCGAGAGCTCATGAGGATAAGCGCTTGCTTTATCGGCAAGTGCTACGCGTTCTAACCATTGCATCCCAACAGTTTCACGCTCTGCTGTTGTACCCGTGCGTAGTCCAAACATGACATTCTCGAGAACGCTTAGGTGTGGAAAGAGGGCAAAGTCCTGAAAAACCATCCCCACTTTGCGCTCTGCTGGTGGAACTCGAATACCTGGTGAGCTCACCGTTTTGCCATAAATCTTGATTTCTCCAGTTTGCACGGGCTCAAAGCCGCAAATGGCGCGTAGAACCGTAGATTTGCCACAGCCGGAGGGGCCCAATAGACAGGCAATATCCCCTTTGGGAAGTTGGAAACTGAGCCCATTCACAATTCGAATAAAGCCTGAGCCTTCCTGCTTTGGAAACTCAATGGCAATGTTTTCAAGGGAAATCAGGGCTGGATTGGAATTCATCCCTATAATTTTCGCATTGAATCATAAAAATTCATAAAAACACCATAACCTACCTATTTATTTGATCCTTCACAGCAGTCGATGCGCACTAGCTCCATTCTTTTAGCCCTCGCCCTCAGTCTTCCGATTCTAGGGTTGATCTTGGCAGCTTTATTGGGTCAACCTAGCCCCATCCTATCCGATGGGATAGTCGCCGAGAGTACGCTAACCCACCTCTGGAACTACGTGCTGACCGATTACATTGTCACGACGATCTTGTTGTGTTTAGGCGTTGGTATCGGCGTCTTTGTATTGGGCGTTGGTAATGCGTGGCTAGTAGCGAACTATCAATTTCCAGGAAAGGCAATCTTTGAATGGGCCTTGATCCTGCCCCTTGCAGTTCCTGCCTATGTGATGGCGTATTTGTTTGTGGATTTTTTGCAGCACGCAGGGCCTGTGCAAACTATGTTGCGTGAGAATTTAGGTCTTTCATTGGCATTGCCCGATCCGCGTTCTTTGGGAGGTGCGATTTGGACCTTCTCCATGTGTTTATATCCATACGTTTACTTAGTGGCTCGCACCTCTTTTTTAGATCGAAGTGCACGATTTATGGAGGTTGCCGAGACTCTGGGGTACACCAGTGTGCAAGCATTCATGAAGCTAGTATTGCCCATGGCTAGACCCGCAATTTTTACCGGTATTGCGTTGGCACTGATGGAGGTCTTAGCCGATTTTGGAGCAGTATCGTACTTTGGCTTGCAAACCTTTGCGACCGGCATTTTTAAGGCTTGGTTATCGTTTGGGGACCGCAGTGCTGCAGTTCATCTATCCCTCATGCTCTTAAGTTTTGTCCTCATCGTGTTTTATTGGGAGCGTCATAATCGAGCCAGGCAACGCTATGCCCTCGCTAACACGAATACCCGACCTGCGATCCCAAAACGCTTAGTCGGTTCGCATGCGCTCTACGCATTTTTATTCTGCGCCTTAACCCTATTTTTTGCATTTGTTTTGCCAATGGCAGTTTTATTTGATCTTCTAAGCGAGCAGGGGCTAGAGGCTGATCCGCGCTATTGGGGGTGGTTAAAAAATTCCTTAAGCTTATCCGCGTTCACTGCGATATTGGCTGTATTCTGCGCACTCTTTTTGGCGTATGCGGCACGCCTCACTCAAAGCAAAACGTTGCAAGGGGTCAATCGCTTGCTTACGGTTGGCTATGCCTTGCCGGGTGCAGTTTTGGGAGTCGGTATTTTGTCTCTATTGGGTTTATTGGATATTGCTTGGTTGATGTCGGTAAGCGTTGGAGTATTAGTTTACGCCTATCTGATTCGTTTTTTATCTGCAGGCTTGCAAAGTATTGAGACTGGCCTGACCCGTATTACCCCAGCGATGGATGGGACCGCTGCGCTCTTGGGCGCCAAGCCGATGGAGATGATTTGGCGGATTCATCTGCCATTACTAAGACGCAGTGTTTTAACAGCCTTGTTATTTGTGTTTGTTGATGTCATGAAAGAGCTGCCAGCCACCTTAATATTGCGACCATTTAACTTAGATACCTTGGCAGTCGCTACCTATCAATTAGCAGCTGATGAGCGTCTGGCCGAATTAGCCTTACCTGCCTTAAGCATTGTTTTGGTTGGTCTTTTACCGGTGATCTTGCTATCTAGGGCCATTGCTCAGAAACGTTAAAAAACCACATAAGTACCAATATTATTGATAATCATTCTCATTCGTATTACAATGTAATCTTTGTAATTGCTGATAGGAATGGTTTGACATGCAAGGAATTCGCTCAGGCTTCACATCTTCAATCAAGAAGGTATCTTTCGTACTTGGTTTGGGTTTTGCAATTAGTGCCCCACTTAGCCATGCGGCTGAGCCTAATACAGTTCTTAATTTGTACTCCGCGCGTCATTATCAAACCGATGAATCGCTCTACGCCAACTTCACAAAAAGTACTGGTATCAAGATTAACCGGATTGAGGCAGACGACAATGCTTTGCTTGAGCGCTTGAATAGCGAAGGTGCCAAAAGCCCAGCCGATGTGATCTTGCTTGTTGACGCAGCACGATTGTGGCGCGCTCAAGTCAATGGAATGTTCAAGCCGATTCAGTCGAAGGTATTGGATCAGCGCATACCTGCCAACCTGCGTGCTAAGGCTGATCCGGATGGAACCACCTGGTTTGGATTTTCAACTCGGGCGCGCATTATTGTGTACAACAAAGATCGTATTAAGCCGGAGGATGTGAACACTTACGAAAAGTTAGCTGATCCAATCAATAAAGGTAAGGTATGCACTCGTTCGGGCTCACACCCCTATATGTTGTCATTGGTGGGTGCTCTGATTGAGCGTGATGGCTCTGCGGCCACTGAAAAGTGGGCCAAAGGCATGGTTGCCAACATGGCGCGCGCACCGAAAGGTGGCGATACCGATCAAATCCGTGCTGTTGCATCGGGTGAGTGTGCTGTAGCTTTAACCAACTCCTACTACTTAGCGCGCCTAATGCGCTCGACCAAGCCTGAGGATATTGCGGTGGTTGCTAAAGTGGGTCATATTTGGCCCAATCAAAATGCCGGTGGTGTGCACATCAATATTTCTGGGGGAGGGGTAGCCAAGAACGCTCCCAATCCGCAAGCAGCCGTTAAGTTTTTAGAGTATCTAGCCAGCGATGCGGCGCAGATCTATCTGGCCGATGGTAATAACGAATGGCCGGTTGTGACGGGCGTAAAAGTCGACAATCCTGCTTTAAAAGCGCTCGGACCTTATCAAGTCGAAAAAGTATCGATCGCTGCCATTGGCCGTAATCAAGTAGCGGCGCAGCGTATCTTGGATCAGGCAGGTTATCGCTAGACGACTAACCGCGACCAACAAATGGCATCTTGCTTGCCATGATGGTCATGAACAAGATATTGCTTTCGGGCGGCAGTTTGGCCATCTGTAAAACAGCCTGTCCAACATGATCGACATCCATCCGCGGCTCGACTTTGATCGAGCCGTCAGCCTGCATAATTCCGGCGGCCATGCGCTCGGTCATTTCAGTAGCGGCATTACCAATATCAATCTGACCGCAGTTAATATTGAATGGCCTGCCATCGAGGGCGATGGATTTGGTTAGACCGGTAATTGCATGCTTAGTTGCGGTGTAAGGTGCGGTATTGGGTCTAGGCGCATGGGCTGAAATTGAGCCATTATTAATAATGCGACCACCTTGTGGTGACTGGGCTTTCATCATCCGCATAGCCTCTTGTGCACATAAGAAGGCGCCACAAAGATTGCTGTTGACGACATTCATCCACTGTTCATAGGAGAGTTCATCCATCGGGATCGCAGGTGCGCCCATCCCCGCGTTATTGAAAAGTACATCAATGCGGCCGAATTGATTTTTGAGCTTACTGAATAATGATTTCACTTCTTCAGGTTTACCGACATCACACGCCACCGCTAAGCAATTGCTAGCATTGCCACCAATATCGTTAATTGCTTTTTGTAAACGTTCTAGATTGCGCCCAGTAAGCACGACCGAGAATCCATCGGATAACAGTGCTTTAGCAGCGGCCTTACCAATACCAGTTCCGGCACCGGTAATAAGAGCAACACGCAGAGAGTTTGAGTTCGTTGACATGGATTTAATCAGGGCATAATGGTTAAAAATAGAATGATAAAGCCATGAACCTTTTGTATCAGATCGCCTCTCGACCTGCCTACTTGGTGACGGCATTTATCGCGATCATTGCCAGTATCTTTTTGGCGATCTGGCTGATACTGCCTGGGCCTCCCAAGACATTGACGATTGCTACTGGTTTTCCGGAGGGGCTCTACCATCAGTTTGCTACGCAACTTCAAGCAGAACTCGCAAAACAAAAGATCACCTTGCGTATCCGGAATACGGGTGGCAGTGCGGATAACTTGGCGCTAATGGCAGATCCCAAATCGGGAGTGGATTTAGCGATTATTCAGAGTGGGGTAGGTGACCCTAGTCGGTATTCAAAGCTCACCGCATTGGCAGGACTCTTCTACGAACCTCTTTGGGTTTGGTATCGACCCGAGGCCTTTGTCAAAGATGGGAGGTCTTTACAGGAATTGAATCAGCTCAAGGGAAAAAAAGTATCAATCGGTAATGAGGGGAGCGGCACAAATTTACTCTCCCAAGCGATTCTCAAACTCAATGATATTGAGCCCACGCAACTTCATTTATTAACCCTCAATCCTGATGAAGCGATTTCACAGCTTCGCAAAGGGGAGATTGACGTTGCCATGATTGTTCTTGCTGGCGAAGCGCCCTTATTGAAAGATTTCTACCAATTACCCGGCATTCGCCTAATGGACTTTGATCAAGCAGAGGCATACACCCGTGTTCTGCCTTTTCTCAAGAGGGTTGATGTCCCAAGGGGCATTGTGAGCATTGCACATGATTTACCAAAAGAAGATATTCATGTGATTGCACCCACGGCAACCTTAGTAGCACATTCGAATATCAATCCTGCTACGGTGAGTCTTTTGCTAGGTGCTTCATATGACATATTGCGCAATTACTCGCGCTTGCAAAAACCCGGTGAGTTTCCTTCCAGTAAAGGCTTGGATTTTCCAATTGATTTAGACGCAGAGATTTTCTTAAAAGACGGCCCTTCATTTTTCTATCGACATCTGCCTTTTTGGGGTGCGGTATGGCTTGAGCGCGTCATCAAGATTTTGATCCCGTTGCTCATCATTTTGTTTCCCATTTTTGCCTATCTGCCTGCGATTTTGAACCTAAGCTTGAAGATTCGGCTGGGCCGACTCTATAGAGTCTTGAAAAATATTGAAAAACGCTTTGCATCTTCAAGAGATGCGGATCATTTGTTGACTGAGCTAAATGATCTTGAGAAACGCATTGAGCGACTCAATGTATCCCTAATTCAGTCAAAAGAACTTTATGATCTCCGTTCGCATATTGCTTTAGTACGT
>JACCDV010345451.1_pt1 | contig 31105 bp, 27 predicted proteins | sample 7446131 | NCBI WGS metagenome assembly JACCDV01 (sample SAMN15323448, study PRJNA562643) | freshwater metagenome | isolation source: river surface water | place: USA:Blue River Watershed | collected 2017-08-17 | reverse complement strand
TATTGCGCATCAATTGTTAAAATACAATTCATCTTTGTTGTGTCTATGAGGGGTTTGTGCCGAGAAGGAGAATCTCACAGCGCAGAGATTCGCTGTGCTTTAATCTCTGCTTTTTAGAAACCCTCGGTTTCTAATATCTTCCTACACGGGAAAACATTTATAACGTTTTCCCGACCCCTTTCAACGTTCAACTCTTGTTATTGCGCATCAATTGTTAAAATACAATTCATCTTTGTTGTGTCTATGAGGGGTTTGTGCCGAGAAGGAGAGTTGAACTCCTATGCCTTGCGGCGCTAGCACCTGAAGCTAGTGCGTCTACCAGTTTCGCCATCTCGGCTATTTTAATGCTTATTGCTATTTGTAAAGTTTGCTTATTATTTTGTATCGCGCTCAAAAATTAACCGCCCGTAAATATATTACTTAAATTTACGATGAGTTCGAATATACCAACTCGTTACATTATTTAATCTATCAGAAGAGGTAACAGACATCTCTATATTAAATCCTTGTAGGCGAGGAGCGGTAACATAAAGATAATCAGGGAAGACCGTGAAAATGGCTCCGATATTATCCGTTATAATGGAAGATAGCTCTTGGAGCAAGACGGCTCTCGTTTCTGAGTTTTGTTCAGAACGAATATCTTTAATAATTGTATCTGCCGCCCTGTTATTAAATAAGGCTAAGTTTAATCCGGGATAAAATCGTCTAGAAGAGTGCCAAAACGAATATAAATCCTCTTGAATATTTAAAATATTGCCAAATAGTAAGGCGTCGTAATCTCTGTTTTTAATAGATTCTTGAATATCAGCTAGTCGCAAAGCCGTGATATGAACAATAGCTCCTTCTGCCTCCCATGCGGTTTTTAATTTTTCCGCAATGGTAGAGAGAGGTGCTATATTAGGCACGACAAGGCGGAACTCAAGGCCGGCAAGAGCATCTGTTTCTGCAATCTGTGCCAACGGGTCATTTTGCGGATGACTTGCGCTTAAGACCGGGCCGAAAGATGGCTTAGCGAACCCTTTAAAAATATCGCTTACTATTGCCTCGCGCGGCGTTATCGCCGACATAATTTTGCGAGTATTAATATCGCGAAATTGAGGGACTAATCCTGCGTTTAAAAATACAGCATAATATCTGCTGGCGGGGATGGAATGCGTGGAACTAATAACCGAAACTCTGGGTAATAAAGAAGGGTCAGCAACAGCAAAGCCATCAATATCGCCGTTATTAAATGCTTGAATTATCTTTTCTTCGTCTGCATAAAACTGAAATATAAAGTTGTTAATGTAAGGTGCTTTTCCGTGATAATTTTTATTCGCGACAAGAGTATATCGACTAATGAAGCCGTTACGCTCTTGCCTATAAGAATGAAATCTAAAAGGGCCTGATCCAACCGGCCTGCGAGCATAAACAGAAAGCCCAAAATTAGCGGGTGGTATATTCTCAAATATATGTTTTGGAATCACGCGCATATTTTTTAAAGTATGTTCAAAAAAGATATACGATGACGGGAGAGTAAACTTAACTTCAAGAGCGCTTACTCTTTGAACATTTGCTCCATCAAAACTCGGGAACATCGGCGAGCGCGCTTCGGGATTTAAAATAGTATCAAAAGTGAAAATTATATCATCGCTGGTTAAGCTCTCACCGTCGCTCCACTTAAGGTTTTCTTGCAAGCGGACCGTCCATTCTCGCAGGTCATCGCTAAGAGTAATGCTGGTGCTTAAGTCTTCTAAGTCAGAAAAAACAAGTTTAGAAATATCATAATCAATTTCATTGCTTGAAATAATTGGATTAATAAAAACCGGCTGTCCAATGACTCCCTCTCTCCACGCTCCCCCGCGTGCGGCGACCTCGATCGTTTGTGTTTGGATAATATATCCAGCGTAAAGGATAGAGGCAATTAAAACTGCGCAAAGTGTTACGATCACTACCGCCGTTTCTCTCGCGCTTAATGATTTGAAAAGTTGTATGACTTTATAAAACAAGTTGAAGAATAGATACTATTACGAATAAAACAATAAAAAAGGCTGTCACCCAAAGAATGACTACCTCCATTCCACGTCTTTTTTGGTAGAATGATTCTCCTCCGCCAAAAAAACCGCCAATGCCAGAAGACCTGTCTTGAACAAGCACTAAGGCGATAACTATAATCGGTATTATGATTTGGGCAATAACAAGCGCTGACATATTAGATTAATAAAACTGATAAATATAGTCCCAAGTATAAGGGGTACGAACCCAGCAATCATAACATCTTCTCGCAAATAATCAAGAATAAATAACATGCCCATATTAATTACAAAGGAAAAAAGGCCAAAAGTAAGAAAAACTATAGGAAGAAGCGCGATGTTTAACAATGGCCTTAAAGTGAAGTTCAGAGCAGTTAAAATAAAACCGATTGTAAGAAGTGCATATAATTCAGTGGGCGCGCTAAATCCAACAATTATCTCTTGCGCAAGATAGATAGCAAGAGCATTGATAAGCGTAATTAAGATTCCTTTTCCTAAAATACTCATTAAAAATAAGGGATTAGGCTATTGCCTGTCATTTCCGGCGGCTTATTTAGCCCCATTAATTGTAAAATTGTTGGAGCAATGTCGCAAATTGTCCCCGCAGATAAATTCTCAATTTCTATAATATCCTCTGGAGTTTTAGCCTTCATAAATCTCTTATCCACCACAATAAATGGCACAGGGCTAGTGTTATGTTTTGTGTCTTTTTCGCCCGTGCTGGTATCTAGCATAACTTCTGCATTGCCATGATCAGAGGTAATAATAAGAGTAGTGCCTGTTTTTAAGCACGCCTTAGCTACAGATTCAATTTCTTGGTCTAAAATCTCAGCGGCTTTTACAGTCGCAGTGAAATTTCCCGTGTGGCCAATCATATCCGGGTTTGCGTAATTTACTAATATAAACCCATAAGAGCCCTCTTCAATCGCCGAGGTGACGCGAGTTGTTATATCTTTTGCCATCATTTCTGGATGTTGGTCATGAGAAGATGTTTTCCTAGAAGGTATTATAACCCGAAATTCATTGGGGAAAGGATTATCGGCCTTGCCGTTAAAAAAATAAGTAACGTGGACTCTTTTTTCGGTTTCTGTTACGCGGAGCTGCATAATTTTTTGTTCAGAGATAATTTGAGGCAGAGAATTAACTACTCTGTCTAAAACAAAAGCAGCAGGTATGCCATTCCCCGCTTTATATTCAGAAAAAGACACTATAACGCTTTGAGGAAAAGCTTCCCGGAACATTTGTGAGATTTGTATCATCCGGTCTTTGCGAAAATTAAAAAAGATAATTGAATCTTTATCTGTGATAGACAAATCTTTGCCAAACGATGCCGGACGCACAAATTCATCTGTAATGCCAGAGGCATAACTTTCACGCAGATAGGCGGAAGGTGTATCGGCAGATGGCTTACGCGAGATCATTGCCTCAAAAGCCATTTTATTTCTATCTATATGCCCGTCTCTATCCATCGCATAGAAGCGGCCAGATATGCTCCCTATTTTGTCTTCAGGCAAGAAAGCAAGTAACTTTAGGCATCCTTGCGTTGAGCTATCACGACCATCAGTAAAAAGATGAAGTTTATAATCAACCTCTAGCTGATTGGCTAGTTTTATCAGAGAAGTCAGGTGTTTAGCGGAAGAATGTGTGATACCAGTTCCAAGAAGGCCCGCAAAACACACTGCGGAGCCAGTTTTTTTGGCGTTTTGAAATGCCTGCAATACAGCCTCGTTCTCAAAAAATGAGCCGTCAGTGATAGCATCATCTATTTGAGTAACGCTTTGATAAACAACGCGACCAGCGCCTATTGTCATATGGCCAATCTCGCTATTCCCCTCTTCCCCCCACGGAAGGCCCACCACAAGTCCGCTTGCTTGGAGACTAAGATAGGGGTAGAGCGTTTTAAGCCTATCTAAATTTGGAAGTTTCGCGACATATAGCGGATTGGAGTTATTTCTTTTGCCGATTCCCCATCCGTCTAGGATAACAAGAACTAATTTATTGATATTTGTATTTAGCATATATTGTGTATTATTATTGATCTGTGATGAAGGTCATACAAACTAACATTTCAATCTTATACTATGATTTATCAAATTGCACTCGCGATAGGAGGGGCTCTTATCGGCGCGTTTTTAGGACATCAGTTAAAACAAAGAGTAGATGCTAAGCTATCACGCTCCACGGAGCAACAAATAAAACAAAAGCTTGCTGAAGCAGAGAGGCAAGCCAGCGAAATAATCAATAATGCTGATACTAAAGCAGGGCTGATTTTAGATGAGGCTAAAAAAGAAGAAAAAGAGAAAAAATCAGCAATTGAAAGGACGGAAGAAAGATTACTGAAAAAAGAAGAGTTTTTAAGTAAAGATGAGTCGGATTTAAGAAAGAAATCAGAGGAGCTTAAATCCCTGGAGGAAAATCTGGCCCGCGAAGAAGCAAAGATTAAAACAGCGCAAGCGTCTATCGCAGAAGAGCTTGCTAAAATTGGGAAATTAACACCAGAAGAAGCAAGAAAAAAGATATTTGCGGAAGCCGAAGCAGGCCATAAAGAAGAGCTTCTAAGCATACTGCAAAAATTAGAACGAGAGAAAAAAGAGGCCGTGGAAAAAAAGAGTTTGGATATTATTACAACCGCGATTCAGCGATATTCTCGTTCGCATATATCAGATATTACTACCACCGCATTTACGCTCCGGAATGAAGAATTAAAGGGTAAAATTATAGGGCGAGAAGGCAGAAACATAAGAGCGCTTGAGAGAATTACCGGAGTAGAATTTATAATTGATGAAACTCCAGATACTATACTGATATCTGGTTTTGATCCGGTACGCAGAGAAATTGCTAGACTAACCCTTGAAAAACTTATCCAAGACGGCAGAATACAGCCCGCAAAAATAGAAGAAAAAGCAGAAGAATCAAGGCTCGAAATAGACAAAAGAACTCAAGCAATAGGAGAAGAAGCCGTCTATGAAGTAGGGATACTAAATTTGCCGAAAGAAATTGTTCATCTTATCGGTCGGCTACATTTTAGAACTGGTTATGGGCAAAATGCTTTAACTCATTCTATGGAGGTAGCTTTTATCGCCGGAATGCTAGCTGAAGAATTAGGAGTAAATGTTGATGTGGCTAAAAAGGGAGCCCTGCTTCATGATATTGGCAAGGCGATAGATTACGAAGTCGCCGGTAATCATGTTGATTTAGGCATTAAAATTCTCAAAAAATATGATATTGACCCTAAAGTCATAGAGGCGATGCAATCCCATCATGATGATTACCCATACGCAAGCCCGGAATCGTTTATAGTCGCGGCAGCTGATATTATTTCAGCCGCAAGACCCGGAGCACGCAGAGGTACATTAGAGCAATATGTAAAAAGATTAGAAGATTTAGAAAAAATAGCATCTACTTTCAATGGAGTTAAAAGCTCTTATGCTGTGTCAGCAGGGAGAGAACTTAGAGTATTTGTAACGCCTGAAAAAATTGATGACTTTGGCGCGCTACAATTAGCTAAAAACATCGCTTCTAAAATAGAGGCTGAGATGAAATACCCTGGGGACATTAAAGTAACAATTATCAGGGAAATGAGGGCGGTGGAATACGCAAGATAAACGTAAGACGTAAACTAGGAGTGGCATCCATTTTCTTTATCGCTTCGCCTCCTCCCTTGTATCATGCCTGTGCCATCCCGCCTTTCCCTCTCTGTCATGCCGTCGCGAAAACTTGGGCCCAGATACGCCTCCCCTCCTCTGTCATTCCGTTTTTCTCCTCTGTCATTCCAGCGAAAGCTGGAATCCAGGTTGCTCCCGTTTCTGGAACACGGAATACAGGATCTGGGCCCCTGCCTACGCAGGGGTGACAAAAAGAGGAGACGTCATCCCAGCGGAAGCTGAGATCCAGGTTTGTCCCAAATCATCAGAATCTAGAATGCTTTTATTCAAGATTCTTGGTTAGAATGCAGACCTAGACCCCTGCCTACGCAGGTGTGACAAAAAAGAGGCTGTCATTCCAGCGGAAGCTGGAATCCAGGTCTTGTCCCCCTTCTTTTGCATTTTAAATTGCAATTTTGACTTTTGATTTTTGACTTTTGAATTTCTTAAGATCCCTGCCTCTTTCTGATTGTTTCGAATTTCAATCATTTGAAATTTATTCGAAATTCAAAATTCGAAATTTTATACTATTGAATTGTAATTTTGCCTTTTGCCTTTTGAATTTTGAATTTCTTATTGCAGTTTCCATTATTTTTGCTATTATTCCCCCTATGAAAACTAAAAAAGAGATACTCACTGAATTAGCTAACGAGGTCAAAGAAAACTTGATTCGCATTGAAATCACCTCCGGCTATGTTCAAAAAAAGCACGCGGAAAATCCAAAAGATCACTTTGTCCACGAACTAGCCAAGTTAGAGGCTAATAAAAAAGAGAATAGTGATTGGCTAGCGTATTTAGAAGAGCAATTTTAATAGATCAACAACTATTGTATTGACCTATTTAATGCGGGCTCACTGCGCTCTTTCTTTTAATCACTCTTTTTGCGGCGGTGACAATAGACGTCGCAGACATTCCATATTTTTTAATTAACTCTAGCGGGCCGCCCGATTCTCCAAACGTGTCTTTGGCGCCTATAAACTCCATAGGCGTAGGTTTTTCTTTAGCCGTCAGCTCAGCTATGGTGGAACCAAGGCCACCAATTACGCTATGGTCTTCAACAGAAACAAATGCTCCGCACTTTTTCGCCATTTCCAGAATCTTTTTTTCATCAAGCGGCTTAATAGTGTGAACATTCAATACAATAGAACCAATGCCTTCCTCGGCAAGTATTTTTGCGGCGTCAAGCGCATTTACAATAAGTGGGCCGCAAGAAACAATACACACTTGATGATCAATGGCTTGTTTTTGATTGCCACTTGATGAATCCCAAAATATTTCCGCACTCCCTAAAGTAAAAGGCGTATCTTCCTTGGTGATAATTGGCGTTTTTTCGCGCGCAAGACGAATGTAGACCGGCCCCCATATTTTAGAGGCCGCAACCACCGCTTTTTTTGCTTCAATGGCATCGCAAGGCACAATAACCTTCATATTGGGCATCACTCTCATAGTAGCGATATCTTCTATCGCTTGATGAGTAGCACCATCTCTCCCCGTCATCATTCCCGCATGATGGCCAATAATTTTCACATTTGAATCGTTATAGGCGATAGTTGTGCGGATTTGCTCCCAATTTCTACCCGGAGAGAAAACAGCATAAGAGGAAATAAACGGAATCTTCCCGCTAACACCAAGCCCTGCCGCAACACTTGCCATCCCCTGCTCAGCGACACCGACATTAAAAAATCTTCTGGGGAATTGTTCGGCAAATTTATCACATCTAGTTGACTCAGATACGTCTGCCGTAAGTACAACAATGTTTTGATTTTTTTCCCCTTCTTCTAAAATAGCATCACCAAAACCGTCGCGTGTAGCGGCTACGCTAGTTGGGAGATCCCATGGCGGGATGATAAAGTCTTTAATCATATTTTTTGCGACTAATTTCTTGTATCGCGAGCTTTGCTTCTTTTTCGTTTGGCGTCTTACCGTGCCACACATAATCGTTTTCCATAAAACTTACTCCCTTCCCGGGGGTTGTGTGAGCGATAATTACAGTCGGTTTTTCATAGATTGTTCTTGCTTCATTCGCTGCCGCAATAATTTCATTAATGCTATGCCCATCAATTTCGAGCACCTCCCATCCAAAAGAAATATATTTATCACGCAATGGTTCGAGTGGCATAATATCTTCCGTGTATCCATCTATCTGAATGTGGTTTCTATCAACGATAGTGACAAGATTGTTAATTCTCATTTTAGCGGCACACATTACTGCTTCCCAGTGACTTCCTTCATTGTGCTCTCCGTCAGATAGTAAGCAATAAACTCGCCATTTTTGAGCATCTAGCTTGCCTGCGATAGCGATGCCTATCGCTTGCCCGAGCCCTGACCCAAGCGGACCGGAAGTAATTTCTATCCCCGGCAAAGCCAATCTATGAGGGTGGCCCTGTAAGCGAGAGCCCAATTTTCTTAAAGAAGATAGCTCCTGTACCGGAAAATAGCCCGCAATGGCCATAGCGGCGTATTGCACTGGACAAATATGTCCGTTTGAAAGCACTAACCTATCTCTAGTGTCCAAATGTGGATTTTTAGGATCGTGTTGTAAGATATGAAAATAAAGAGTCGCGAAAATATCCGCCATTCCGAGTGGCCCCGCAGAGTGACCAGATCCTGCCGCGACAAGCATTTTAATTATTTCTATCCTAATTTCGGATGCCTTTTCTTTTATAAATTGAATTTTTAATTCAGTGAGATTTTCCATTTTTGATAACACCGATTGAAGTTTTTGATACGCTAGTTTTGGGTCAGCAGAATTAAATATGTAGCTTCCAGATAAAATCACATCAGCCCCAGCTGATTTCAAAAGCGGCACTGTATCGGGATTTATCCCGCCGTCTACTTCCAGTATAGCAGAGGGCAGCTTGTCTCGCAGAAATTTTATTTTTTCCAAAATGCCATTTAGCATTTTTTGTCCAGACGGACCAGGCGAAACCGCAAGTATTTGGAATTCGCTAAAATAATCCGCATATTTTAATGCTTCTTCAGCAGAGAGCAATGGCGGTACAGATAAATAAGGAAATATATCCCTTTCTCGGCAAAAGTCGGCTAATTCTCTTATATTTTCTCCGCAGTCTAAGGGAATCGCGGCTTTAGTTATAAGGGCAGACCAATTTATTATTTCAATAGACGGCTTTCGCGCCATAAAGTGAGCACTTATCTTAAAATTAAAATTATTTTCAAAAATAAAATCCTCAAGAGCGCGTGGGTCATTCCATTCTGGCTTTACCGCGTATATACCGTCAGCGATATCAATATGTACTATTTTGGGAGCGCCAGCAATAAATTCATTTAGCTTTGCAAAGCGAACTTTAACACATTGAAAATCGTCACAATTTATAACAGGAATTATCCGCATCGCTTATTTATAATAATTTTGTTTTTTGTTCAATATCTCTAATTTTAGCGATTCTTCTTGCGTGCCTTATCTCTTGCGAAAAAGGGGTTTGCATCCATGTGGCTAGTATAGTTTTAGCAGTATAGTCATCAATAAAATCAGCAGCCAACGCCAACATATTGGCATTATCATCACTGCGACTTACAAATGCTTGGTCAGCATTCATAACAAGCGATGCCCTTACTCGAGGAAATTTGTTGGCGACAATATCAACCCCCACGCCCGAACCACAGATAACTATGCCCTTGCATCCGTCCGGATTCATACTGACCTTTTCCGCGACTATAGCCGCAAAATCAGGATAATCATCGTCCGGCACAAGCGCTGTATTCCCCACATCAGATACTGTGTAGCCACTATTTTTTAGATATTCTTTGAGCGATTCTTTAAGATTAAATCCCCTATGATCCGCTCCGATGTAAATAAGCATAATTTCTATGAAATTAATTATTAATATTTTGAGCGACTAAGAGCGTATGAGCCATAAGTGTCGCCACATACCCTGCCTCGTTATCATACCACGCAAGCACTTTTACTAAATTGCCGTCGACGACTTTAGTGAACTGCGAATCAACAATAGAGGCATATGGCGAGCCAATAATATCTGATGATACAAGAGGGTCGTCAGATACAGAAAGCAATCCTTGAAAACGAGTTTTCGCTGCATTTCGCAAAATATCATTTATCTCTTCTGCCGCAACAGGCCTCTTTGCGATAAAAGTAATGTCAGCGATAGAGCCAGTCGCAACCGGGACTCTAATAGCTATGCCGTCAAATTGTCCCTCTAACCCACTTATCACTTTAGTTATGGAGATCGCCGCGCCAGTTGTAGACGGGATTATATTCTGCGCCGCGGCACGTCCTCTGCGAAAATCACTTCCCTTAACAGGCGAGTCAGTAAGTGCTTGCGTCGCAGTATAGGCATGAATTGTGTTTAGCATTGCCTTTTCGATCCCTGGGTTCTCTGAAAGAGTAGCGATAACGGGCGAAGCGGCGTTTGTCGTGCAACTGCCGTTTGAAGTTACCGCACACAGAGAAGCATCTTGTTCGTTAATCCCCATCAATACTGTTTTACCGGATGCAACGCCTTCGTCTTTAGATGGGGCAGAAATAACAACTCTCTTCGCGCCAGCTTTTAGATGAATAGATGCTTTTTCGTATGATTCAAAAACACCTGTAGATTCAATGACTATATCTACTTGCAGCTTACTCCATGGCAGTTCGGCGGGGTCTTTAATTTGAAAAAATTTTATTTTTTTATCGCCTACAATGAGATGCTCTGCACCTGTTGTAATCTCTGCCGGAAAAGAGCGATAAATCGTATCGTATTTTAATAAATAAGCCAGATTATCAAGATTTCCTAAATCATTTACAGCGACAATTTCTATATTCTTATGAGCAAACGCTTCACGAAAAAAAAGCCGACCAATACGGCCAAAACCATTAATAGCTATTTTTACCATTATTAAAGTATATAATTTTTTGTAATTTAGCGCGAGTACTGCCTCTCTCCTTGCTGTCATCCCGTCTCTTCTCCTCCGTCATCCCGTTTTTCTTTTTTTTGTCATTCCGTTTTTCTCCTCTGTCATTCCAGCGAGCATCTGGAATCCAGGCCCTCCCCACAGCATTAGAATATAGAACTCAGAATCTTGAATTTAGAATGGGAATATAGAATGAAGAATCTAGAATGCTTTTATTCTTTTTATTCAAGACTCTATATTCTAGATTCAAGATTCTTTGTTTGTAGAATACGAGACTTGGACCCCCGCCTTCGCGGGGGTGACAAAGAAGGGGGGCAGGAGTGACATAAAGAGGGGGTGTCATTCCGTCGGAGGACGGAATCCAGACCCTATCCCTCCTTTTGAATTTTAAATTGCAATTTTGACTTTTGATTTTTGCCTTTTGAATTTCTTAAGACCCCTGCCTCTTTCTGATTGTTTTTAATTTCAGTTATTTGAAATTTATTCGAAATTCAAAATTAGAAATTCTAAATTTTATACTTTGGAATTGTAATTTTGACTTTTGACTTTTGCCTTTTGAATTTCTATAGGTTGTCACCCCAGCAGAAGCTAAGGCCTAGATTTACTCCCATTTCTAAAATGCGTATCCCTCACTACTCTATGATAGCGAATAGCGAAACGATGTGCTTCATCGCGAACTCGCTCTAATACTTTTTTATTTTTATGCGTTACACAAAACAAATCACCTATCAAATCAGCCCTTTTTCTATTTTCTCCCTTAATCATCCCAACCACAGGAATTTTAATCCCCTTCTCTAAAAGCGCCTCTTTCGCCGCGCTAACCTGTGCGTCCCCTCCATCAACTAAAATAATCGCAGGATGTGGCCAGTTATTTTTTAATCGACGAGAGATTATTTCTCGCATCATCCCTGCGTCATTTGGCGATTTAAATAATTGTATTTTGAACTTGCGATACTCATTTTTATCCGGCACGCCACCAATAAAAACTACCATGGCCCCCACAGCATAGTCACCAGAAATATTGGAAATATCATATCCTTCAATACGTTCATCCCCCAGCGCAACTTCTTCTGGTTCATTAAGAAGCGAGGCGTCTTGAATATGCGTTAATGCAGATATTCTTTTTTTGATTAAATTAGCTTTTTCAAAATCCAGCTTTTGCGCTGCGCCCTTCATTTCTTTTTGTAATGATGATAAAAGTTTTTTCTTTTTACCATTTAAAAACATTTTTAACCTCTTAATGTTTTGCATATAATCGCGATGAGTAATGCCGCCTACACAAACTCCGGGGCAAAGCCCTATTTCAAAATCAAAGCAGGGCTTAGAATATGTGCCTATCTGGCTTGCCTTATGAATACTCCACGGGAAAATACGGCGTAATATTTTTATTGCCTCGCGCGCGCTCCCGGAAGAAGTAAATGGCCCAAATCTTTCTCCTTGTGCCTGATTTTTACCGCGAACTAAAAGAACTCTCGGAAATGTTTCTGTCGTAATTTCAATATATAAAAAACTTTTATCGTCTTTATCTTTAACGTTATAAAACGGATTTTTTTCTTTAATCAGTCTAGCTTCAAGAATTAGCGCCTCAAGAACATTGTCGGCTTGCACAACATCTATGCTTTTAATTTCAGAAACCATTTTGGCGATACGCGCATCATGAGGTCTCACAAAATAACTTGAAACGCGCCTTTTTAGATTGCCCGCCTTGCCGACATAAATAGTAAGCCCATCTTTATTCTTCATTAAATACACGCCTGGGGACTCGGGTAAATTTTTATATTCTGATACTTTCATAGACCACAATATATGTTACAGGGCTTTTTTAAGATAACTCGCCGTCACGCTATTTGCTTTTTTTACAATTTCTTCAGGCGTGCCAGTAGCCACCACCTCTCCTCCCTTCTCTCCTCCTCCAGGCCCCAAATCTATCACCCAATCCGCTGATTTAATAATGTCTAAATTATGTTCTATCACAACAACCGTATTGCCGCGATCAACTAACTTTTGCATTACCTCAAGAAGCTTGCGAACGTCTTCAAAATGCAACCCTGTAGTCGGTTCATCAAGAAGATAAATAGTTTTTCTCGTATCCGGCTTCCCAAGCTCCGCACTCAGCTTGATTCTTTGCGCCTCCCCGCCAGAGAGAGTGGTCGCCGACTGCCCGACTCTTAAATAACTAAGACCTACTTCTTCCAGAATTTTGAATTTCGCGCGAAGCCAGGGAATGTCATCAAAAAACTTAGCTGCTTCCTCTACTGTCATTTGTAAAATATCGTATATGTTCTTGCCTTTGTATTCTACCTCAAGGGTTTCGCGGTCGAATCTTTTGCCTCGGCATACATCGCATTCCACAAAAACCGTGGGCAAAAAATGCATTGCTATTGCAATATAACCATGCCCCTCGCAATGCTCACATCGCCCCCCAGGGATATTAAAACTAAATCGCCCCGGCTTCCATCCTCTTACGCGAGCATCTGCTGTCCCGGCGAATAGATCTCTTATGTGAATCCATGCGCCAGTATAAGTTGCAGGATTTGAACGAGGGGTACGGCCAATCGGTGATTGATCAATATTAATAACTCTATTTATATATTCTAGCCCCGTGATAGTTTCTACGGCGCCGCCCTTCATTCGCGAATGGTTAAATTTATTAGCAAGCGCTCTGTAGAGCACATCATAAATTAAAGTACTTTTACCCGAGCCAGATACTCCCGTAATAGCAGTAAATCGTCCTATTGGTATCGCTACATTAATATTTTTTAAATTATTTTCCGTAATATTTTTTAGTTTTATCATCGGCACCTTAATATTTACAGACCTACGATTGGCCGGAGTAGCTATACTTTTTTTCCCACGCAGATAATCAAGTGTAAGTGAATTTTGTTTTGTATCTTTTAAGATATTTGGTATATCGCCTTTCGCAACAATGTTACCTCCGTGTATACCTGCCGCCGGTCCAAAATCCACAAGATAATCAGACGAAAGAATCGTCTCTTCGTCATGCTCTACTATAATAATGGTATTGCCTAAATCGCGTAAATTATGCAGAGTCGCAATAAGTTTAGCGTTATCTCGCTGATGTAAACCAATTGTCGGCTCGTCTAAAATATACAAAGCGCCGACCAGGCGAGAGCCAATTTGCGAAGCGAGACGAATGCGCTGGGCTTCTCCCCCAGACAAGGTGCCTGCTTTTCTATTTAGCGTAAGATAGTCAAGGCCTACATTATCCATAAACTTTAATCTATTTTTAATTTCTTTAATTGGCACCTCAGCAATTTCTCTATCTTTCGCTGATAACCGATCTAAAAGCTCAGAACAAAAAGATAAGGACTCCGTGATAGAAAAAGAAGCAATTTCCGCAATATTTTTATTATCTATTAACACGGATAGAGCTTCTGGCCGCAATCTTTTACCCATACAGCTATCACAAATCTCGTCTGACCATAATTCTTTAGTGCCAATTCCGTGACACTTGGGGCACGCTCCATGTGGGCTATTAAAAGAAAAAAGGCGCGGTTCTATTTCGGGAAAAGAAAACACATCTCGCGCACAGCTAAGCTTTGAAGAAAATGTGATTTCGTCTGCGCCTGAAACAATTAACACTAAACCATCTCCGTGTTTTAGAGCGGATTCTGTCGCCTCTGATAACCTTAAACGATTATCTTTATCAGTCATATCCATATTCGCTGGCAATCGGTCTATTAGTATTTCAATAGAATGCTCTTTGTAGCGCTCCATACGAATTTTGTCCCTAAGCGAACGAGTGACTCCATCTACGCGTGCTTCATGAAATCCATTAGAGAGAAAATCATAAAGCAATTGGTAATATTCTCCTTTCCTGCCACGCACAACTGGCGCATAAACTGCAATATTACTTTTTAATTTTTTGCCGCAGTGAGCAATAATAGCGTCAACTATCTCTTCCAAGCTCATTTTTTTTATCTCCTTGCCACAAATAGGGCAATGGGGCTTTCCTATTCTTGCGAAAAGCACGCGAAGATAATCGTATATTTCCGTTATAGTAGCAACCGTAGAGCGCGGGTTGGAAGAATGAGCTTTCTGATCAATAGATATTGCCGGGGATAGCCCTTCTATATCGTCCACGTCAGGCTTATCTAATTTTCCTAAAAACTGGCGAGCATATGCCGAAAGAGATTCAATATATCGCCTTTGCCCTTCCGCGAAAATAGTGTCAAAGGCGAGCGATGATTTCCCAGAGCCGGATAAACCAGTGAATACTGTTATTTTCCCTCGTGGTATTTCAAGATTTATATTTTTGAGATTATGCTCTCTCGCCCCTTTAATAATAATTTTATCTTGCATGATTATTTATTCGTTTATTTTAATTTTCTTTTTCATCGCTCGTCCCCTAATAGTTTTTTCTGTATTTTTGCCAAGTTTTTCTTCTAATGTTTGAATCTCGTCTCTTAAAACGGCGGCAAGCTCAAAATTAAGATTCTCGGCCGCGTCTTTCATTTCCGTTATTTTAGTTTCTAGTACTTTTTCCATGGCAGAGCGCGACCTGCCAATCGGCCCCAATTCTATTGCTAAAAGCTTTTCTGCGTCTGGCAAAATATCTTTAATAGAGCGAATAATTGTTTGGGGAGTTATATTATGTTTTTTGTTATAAGCTATTTGCAAAGAGCGTCTTCGCGCTGTTTCTTCTACCGCACGCTTTATAGAGCCGGTTATCTGGTCAGCATATAAAATGACTGTCCCATCTACATTGCGCGCAGCGCGCCCAATTGTCTGAATTAAAGAAGTCTCGCTTCTCAAAAAGCCTTCTTTGTCAGCATCTAGAATAGCAACCATAGAAACTTCTGGCAGATCTAATCCTTCTCGCAATAGATTTACTCCAACCAATATATCAAACTCGCCTTTACGCAGGGCCGTTAAAATTTTAATACGTTCCAAAGTTTTAATATCGCTATGCAGATAATTAACCCGAATACCAAGCTCGCGCAGATGCTCACTTAAATCTTCCGCCATTTTTTTCGTCAGAGTAGTAACAAGGCATCTTTTCCCTTTGCTTACTACTTTTTGTAATTCTTGAATTAAACTATGCACCTGACCTCTCGCTGGCAAAATAGTCACATGTGGGTCAACAATGCCTGTTGGGCGAATAATTTGTTCTACTATTTGCTTAGACTCTTGTATTTCATAAGCGCTCGGTGTAGCAGAAGTATAAATGACATCGCTTACCATATTTTCAAATTCGTGATATTTAAGTGGTCGATTATCGGCAGCAGAAGGCAAACGAAAACCATATTCAATCAGTGTTTTTTTTCTAGATGCGTCTCCTTCATACATTCCACGTATTTGCGGAATAGTCACGTGCGATTCATCTATGACAGTTAAAAAATCTGCAGGAAAATAGTCAAGCAAGGTATTTGGCGGAGCGCCAGGCGCGCGCCCCCCAAGAATACGAGAATAATTTTCAATTCCGTTACAATAGCCAATTTCTCTAAACATTGCTATATCGGCGCGCGTCCTTCTCTCAAGTCGCTCTGCTTCAAGAAATTTTTGCTCTTTTTCAAAAAACGCCAATCTGATTTTAAGCTCTTGTTCAATTTCTTGGATCGCTCTCTTCCGCCCTGCTTCTTCGGTGATAAAATGCTTTGCAGGAGAAATGATAACTTCCGGAACAGACGGCGTCTCCCTTGGCACAAATCCTTCAGCCCTAGAAAAAGCAAATATTTTCCCAATCACATTATTCTCCGCGCGAAAATTATAAATAATTTCTTCGCCGGGCGGCATTATATCCCAATTATCACCGCGCACACGAAAAGTGCCGCGCTTTAAATCAGCGTTTGTTCTCTGAAACTGCAAACTAATAAGTTTCTGCATCATTGTTTTTCTTATAAACTCATCTCCCTCTTTCAGATATAAAATATTATCTCTGTAAGCATCTGGCGCGCCAAGTCCATAAATGCAAGAAACAGAGGCGACAATCAGTGTATCTCTTCTTGTAAGCAAGCTAGTTGTGGCAGCGTGGCGAAGCTTATCTATTTCTTCGTTGATCATCGCCTCTTTGCCTATATAAGTATCACTTGACGGCAAATATGCCTCCGGCTGGTAATAATCATAATAAGAAACAAAATAGTGCACGGCATTATAAGGAAATATTTCTCTAAATTCATTACAAAGCTGTGCGGCAAGAGTTTTATTGTGTGCTATAACTAATGTCGGCCGATTAAGGCGTTCTACAATGTTTGCGATCGTAAATGTCTTGCCTGACCCAGTAACACCAAGAAGTGTTTGCTTGCGATAGCCACGCTTAATACCTGATACAAGCGCTCTTATGGCTTTTGGCTGGTCTCCTGCCGGCTTAAATTGTGAAATAATTTTAAAATTCATAAACCTGCAAAGACCCCTCCGTTTATTTATAGGTCAGGGGTATAGACCAAAGTAAACCAAATTGTTAGTCGCACAGTCAAATATCTATCTTGCCATCATGTCGTTTTTATGGCTATATTAATAGCAGTTCTTTAAATCTAAACGAGGAGGGAAAGTAATGTTGTACGTAGCATTAGCTATCGTGCCTCTACTAGGAATGGCCATTTATTTCAAGATGATTGATAAGCAAAAGGAGGACGCCCTGAAAAAGGATCTAGGCAAAACCAACTATCACAGATTCAATAACCCCATTATCACAGATTTTTTAGCACAAGCGATATATCAACAAGGGAACGAAAGATCGTCGCTTGCTAAGATCGTAGCCCAGCTCGGCAATGGTTGGAAGTGTAAATACAAATATTACCCATACCTCTGTGAAGTGTTATATGCGCCTCCAAACCCAAAGCAAGCAGGAGGCGACATCTCTTTCGTCTTCCCATGCCAACAAGAAAAAATATCGCCTGTATATATTTTTTCTAAAGGCGTAAGCGAGGACGATGAGCTCTCGGCTATTGATATCCTCGTGAGGGCGTTCCCCCCGCTACATGTATAGAGCCGCAAGAAGCGGCTCTTTTTTATTTTATACTCTTATCCCAAAAAATTTTTCTGCAACAAAATTAAAAGAAGACGCTCTATGTCGATAATCCTTAAACTCATCAAAGCTTTGGCACCCCGGAGAAAAAACAATCGCCTCTCCGCTCTGCGTCAGAGATTTAGCTTTTAGAAGAGCATCATCTAAATTAACACAAATTTCCGCGTTAACGCCTGCGCGAGATAAATCACGCGCCATATCTTTTTTAGAGCTACCAAAAATCAACACTTTTTTTACATTTCTTACCGCAATCGTTTCACCAAGCAAAACAAAGTCTCCCTCATTAAACCCCTCCCGTATGCCTCCCAAAATAAGCGCTCCAATATTAGGAGTCGCTTTCACCGCTTCAATCGTAGCCAGCGGATCACTTGATTTACCATCATTGATAATTCTCACGCCGTTATATTCGCCTATCAATTCCTGTCTATATTTAAGCCCACGAAAAGTTTTAATGCCGTTTTCTATTGCAAAAATAGGCAACTTGCAAGCAAGGCCCGCAAACATTGCCGCAATAGCGTTATGAATATTATGACTGCCTGATAATTTAAAATTCTCTGGCGATATTTTAACAGCGCGACCATATAGGGCCGCTTCAAGAGTTTCTCCTCCAAAAGTAACCAATTCTCCGTTCATTTCCGACTCTTCGTTTATCATCCCGCTTGTTACTAAAGAGCGATTAACTATTGCTATGTCGCCTGCTTGTTGAAAGCGAAATATATTTTTTTTAATTGCAATATAATTATCGTAAGATCCAGCGTCATCTAAGTGGTGCGGGAAAATGTTAGTAATAACAGCGATGTTAGGCCCTTGTTTCAAGTCCATAAGATGACGATGAGATATTTCAAAAAGAGCAAAATCGTTTGGTGCAAGCGCTTCCAGAGCAAAAAAATCCCATTTATTTTCCCTATCGTTCCCAGAAAAATAAAAATTTGCTCCGGCAATTTTTAACATATTGCCAATCAAAGCGGAAACCGTAGATTTGCCTGCTGTGCCAGTAACCCCTATTGACTTGCATTTTACCATTGCAAAAGCAAGCTCTATGGCTTGGATAAGAGTAATTTCTCCCTCTGCCGCCATCTCAATTACTGGAGCGTTTAGCGCAAATCTTCTATATGCTTGTGGCACGATAACCGCATCTCCCTCGCTTATGCCCTTCGCATAATCGTCTCCAAAAACCATTTTGCCAGACGATAAAAATTTGTTAGCCATAGATCCTGCCTCGCTTCCCTCATAAGCATCAGAGAAAGAGAGAAAGGCCTCTTTAAATCCTTCTTTTTTGACAGACACATGGCCCACAACATTCATTGTAGAAGCCAAAAAATAATCAAATACAGCTCTACCTTCTTGCCCCGCGACGCCTAATATATGCACTTTTTTTGCCGAGCTAATTTTATCTGGTATGATCATTACTCTTAAGTATACTATAATCGCTTATTCGCAAGAAATCGTTCCAGACGCTAGCTCCATTTCAGCAAGTATCGCAGAAGGAAGAGATTCTCCCGCGCGAGTGACGCCGGGGTATCGCCAAGCGGAAATCACGCGACGCGCACGCCCAAGGTCAACCACCATAACCCATACTTCAAATTCTTTTTTAATTGCTTTTTCTCTTCGCATTATAGCGACTGTGCCACTTGCGATACCCTGTTCAATCCTACTCGGAGAATTAATCGCCCTGCGGACACGAGACTCTGAAAGATTATGTTCTCTCATTTTGAATTTTGAGTGCCTAGTCCACAAAAGTTCTTTCATAAATAAAATCTGTCAATTATTTTCTTAAAAGCGCGCTCAAATTTTTTCACATCTGTGATTCTAGTTTCTCTCCCTGTACTGATTCTAATAGATTCACTGGCTCGCTTTTCTGAGAGCCCCAGTGCCATTATTGCTTTAGATGGCCTAAATACTCTAGCACTGCAGGCAGAGCCGTACGATATTGCCACCCCCTCCATATCCATAGCCATTACTATCTCTGCGGCCCCAACTTGAGGAAGCCATATATTTAATATATGAGGAGAGCCCTGATCTATATCTGGGCCATTTATTTTAGCATCTGGCGAAGCATGTTTTATTGCTGCAAATAATATATTTTTAATTTTACGAGCGTGTTTTATTTCTTTTAATCGTAAATGCTCGGCTTCTTCTATGGCAACAGCAAACCCTACTATTGCTGGGACATTTTCTGTCCCAGGTCGCATGCCAAACTCTTGTCCTCCTCCTCGTGCTTGAGGCTCTATACGTCGTAGTAGAGAAGAATCTGAAAATACAAGTACCCCAACTCCTTTAGGCCCTCCTATTTTATGAGATGAAAGCGTTATGGCGCTAGCTCCCGTAGCTTCAAAAGAACAATCCTCATACTGGAAGGCTTGCGAGGCGTCCGTATGGAATATAGTGCTCTCCCCACAAACATCGTTGCCACTAATTATTTTGGCAGCTTTTTTTATATCGTTCACCGCCCCAGTCTCATTATTTGTAAACACTAGAGAGACAATTACCGTTCTATGGTTTAGCGCTCTTTGTAGATCCCCTAAGTCCACCTTTCCATTTTTGTTCAAGCGTATTCTAATAACTTCAACTCCTGATTCTGAAAGCTTAGTGGCTACTTGTTCTACTGATTCATGCTCTGATGCAGAAATAATTACTCTTGCAGGAAGACCTATATTGTGAGCTTTCGCGCAAGCCATATATTTTTCTATTGCTCCACGTAAAATTAAATTATTAGCCTCTGTCGCTGAAGAAGTAAAAATCACTCCATTAAAATCTCCTTTTGTCGCAGTCGCGATTTTAGCCCTTGCTTTGTCTAAAAACGAAACAGCATTAATGCCCGCACGATGTATAGACCCTGGATTACCAAAGCCATCTCTCTCTGCCTCTCTCATCGCCTCCGCCGCCTTACTTATAATCGGCGCGGTCGCAGCATAATCAAAATAAAGTATTTTTGCTGGTTGCTTCTTTAATTTTATCATCAAAGTTTAAATTAACTTTTATTAGATTATCAGTCCCTCTTTCCGGGATCATTAAATATTTTTGTGTTTTAGCTAAGTCATATAATTCTCTTGTGACCTTAACATCATTTAAACAATATTCTTCAAGTTCTTTTAAGTTTCCTTCGTTCCATAATTTAATAGCGTGCAAACTTTCGTGAGTCTTCCCTACGCCAAGATTGGTTTTAGCAAGAATATCTAGCCCTATTCTTTTGCCTGCGCTTATCTCTATCTCCTCCAATAAATCAACTCGCTTTAGCGCCTTCGTATTAAAATCAAAATATTTATCCATCACAGGCAAATCAAACCTATTGATGCTAAATCCAACAATAAGCGCCGACGACTTAAGCATTTGCCCTAATTCTCGAGCGTCATTTTCCCAAAAACTTAAATAAGCGTCCTGTTTATAAGAATAAACGCACGCAAGAGACATTTCCAGGCGAGCTATATTCGCCTGCCCCCCAACATCATAAAAGGTATTCTTTGTTTCAATGTCTATCACTAAAATATCGCCATTAATAAAAGTCATTTTAAGTAAGCTATACTACCACTTTATCTGCTTTTTGCCAATATTTTTAAATAAAATTTTTTTACGTGTAAGCCAATTGAAGACCTAAGCAATCATGCGCACCTCTTTAGTTTTATGAAAAAACTGCCTATAATTCAAACATCTTATGGCAAAAAAAACTGCGGTTAAAAATATAACAGAAAAAGAAAAAATTCGCCCTGATGTACTGATGGGGATTTGGGCAATTATATTATTAAGTATTGGCGCGATTCTGCTGCTCACAAGTTTTAATAAAGCAGGTCCAGCTGGCGAGCTGATATTTAGATGGGGAGATGCTCTGCTTGGCGTGGGGTATTATCTCATCCCCGCGACTCTTATTATAACTGGCACCTTATTTCTATTAGGACACAGAAAAGATATTATGCGGCGCGCTATTATAGGAAGCATAATCTTTATCTTTGGCAGCCTTGGCGTTATAGACATTCTTTACCCAACTCGTGGTGGGTGGCTAGGAGGATTAGCGGGGGCAATAGAAATTCCATTTGGTCATATAGCGGGAATTATTATATCTGCGGCTACTCTTACTATCGGGCTTATCTTTATCATAGATATTCCAATCAAAATTAATCTAGAAAAAATAAAATTAAAAAAATCAGCAAATAATAATCTCGTGGTAAACGGAGAAAGTCAGAGCGGAGACAATGCCCCTCCCGCAGAGAAATTAACAAGCTCTCTAAAAGCACAAATTGATACTACAGAGCGTCACACAGCCGAAATAAAATTAGATATTGAAGCGACCGAAAACACCAATATTCAAAATAATATTAAAAAAGACAAAAAAATATCTTTCAAAAACTATGCGTCTCCTCCTTTATCTCTTTTAAATGCATTGGTAGAAAAACCAACCGTTGGAGATCTACGAGCAAATGCAAATATTATAAAACGTACACTTGATAGCTTTGGTATCCCGGTAGAAATGGGAGAAATCACCATCGGCCCAAAGGTTACAAGATATACTCTAAAGCCAGCCGAAGGTATCAAGTTATCGCGTATAATCGCTCTAAATCAAGACTTATCGCTCGCCCTAGCAGCCCATCCTCTACGCATTGAGGCCCCCATCCCCGGAAAATCTTTGGTTGGGGTTGAGGTCCCTAATAAAACCGCCGCGCTAGTCCGACTCGGTAGCCTCCTAAATTATCCCGAATTCAACTCATCGGGGGCACTTGGCTTTGCGCTTGGTAAAGGACTCTCTGGAGAGCCGGTGTTCCCAAACATTGCTAAAATGCCCCACTTACTTGTTGCTGGGGCGACAGGAAGCGGGAAAAGCGTAACTATTCATTCTCTTATAGTATCTCTTCTTTACAAAAACTCCCCCGAAATGCTCCGTTTTATTTTCATAGATCTGAAGCGCGTTGAATTATCTGTCTATAGCGGCCTCCCTCATCTTATCGCGCCTGTTATTACTGATGGCAAAAAGGCCGTTTCCGCTCTACGATGGGTAATATCCGAAATGGACAGGCGTTATGAAATTTTACTTAGAGCAGGAGTACGAGATATTAAAAATTATAACGAAAAACGTAAAGATGACCTCATGCCTTATCTGGTTGTGATTATCGACGAACTTGCAGACCTTATGCTGACCTACGGCCGAGAGGTAGAGGGATCCATAGTCCGTCTCGCCCAGATGGCTCGCGCAACAGGAATTCACCTGGTTGTTTCTACGCAGAGACCATCTGTTGAAGTGATCACTGGATTAATCAAGGCCAACATTACGACAAGGATTGCTCTCCAGGTCGCAAGCCAAATAGATTCACGCACTATTCTTGACTCCGCCGGCGCAGAAAAACTTTTAGGAGGAGGAGATATGCTTCTTGTTTCCGCAGACCTATCAAAGCCCCGCAGAATCCAAGGCTCATATTTAACCGATGAGGAAATTAAATCTGTCACCAAATATGTGATCGATAATAATGAAGGCGAAATTAATGATTTATCTGTTACGGAACCAAACGCGCTTGAAGGCATATTAAGCTCCCCCACGGGAGACGAAGATAACGACGATATGTTCCCTGACGCCCTTGAGATAGTTTCAGACGCCGGAAAAGCCAGCGCTTCTTTATTGCAAAGACGACTTAAAATAGGTTATGCTCGAGCTGCAAGGCTATTAGATATTATGGAGTCTAAAGGCATTATTGGGCCAGGAGACGGAGCCAAACCTCGTGAAGTTTATTTAAATAATGCAAAAAATAACGACGACAACGATGACGAACAATAAAAATTTAAGTGAAATATTATCTGAAATCATCGTTGAAAGAGGAATAACGATTGATAAGCTATCTATTCTAACTAATATTCCTAAGCGATATCTGTCTGCGATAATAGAGAATGATGCTCGCAATATGCCTGCCGCTCCATACATGAAAGGATATATCGCTAAAATTGGCACCATTTTAGAAATAGACCCGCAACCTATGATAGACGCTTATAAAAAAGCTTCGCCCAAAACTTCCGGGAAGGATGATTCTCTGCCTCAAAACCGCTTCGTCACGACACAAGGCCGACCAAAATTGCCCATCATTATAATTGCGATAATCGTAGTCAGCGCTTTATATGTCGGGAAATATTATATACTGCCAGGAATTCTAGGTATACCGTCTATAGAAATTAATATCCCGGCTTTCGCAAACGGAGAAGCGCCTTTAGAAACATACGAGCAAATTTTTACTATTCAGGGTACAATTAATCCCAGAGACTCTATCACTATCAGTGGCGAATTGGTTCCTGTAAGCCCAGAAGGATTATTTGCTAAAGAAGTTTTATTACATAGTGGCCTTAATACTTTTGAAATACGAGTGCAGAGATTTCTAGGCCGAGAGATAACTGTTACAAGACAAATTTTCTATATTACAAATAACTTAAATCAAACAATAAATAATTATGGAGAAGAAATTATCCAAGAAGAATAAACCATCCGATAGCGCTAAGGGAGAGCTAGACTCACTCATCGCTTCTATCCGAGAAAAATTTGGGGAAGAATCAGTAATGAAGCTCGGGGAAATCAAGCGATCCGATACTGGAGCCATCTCATCTGGGTCATTTAGTTTAGACCTCGCCTTAGGCATAGGTGGATTTCCTAAAGGCAGAATTGTAGAAATATTCGGCCCAGAAATGTCAGGCAAAAGCACATTAGGGCTCCAAATCATCGCCGAAGCGCAAAAAAAGGGAGGCAAGGCAGCGTTTATTGACGCAGAACACTCTCTAGATCCAGAAAGAGCTAAAAAAATTGGCGTTAACATTCAGGAATTAATTATTTCTCAACCAGATAATGGCGAAGAAGCATTAAATATAATGGAAAGCTTAGTGAAATCAGGAATTATTGATGTCATAATCATTGATTCTGTAGCGGCCCTTACTCCTAAAGCTGAAATTGATGGAGAAATGGGGGCTCAATATATAGGTCTGCAAGCGAGGATGATATCTCAAGCTATGAGAAAAATTACTGCTATTTCCGCTAAGTCCAAAACCCTTCTAATATTCATCAACCAAATTAGAGATAAAATCGGAGTAATGGGATATGGAGAGATGACTACTACTCCCGGAGGAAGAGCGCTGAAATTCTATTCCTCTGTTCGTATTGATTTGCGGCGCATTGCGCAAATTAAAAAAGGAGAAGAAGTAGTAGGCAATAGAGTGCGCGCTAAAGTAGTGAAAAACAAAGTTGCTCCTCCATTCAAAACCACTGAATTTGATATTATGTTTAACGAAGGGATTTCATACGAAGGCGACTTATTAAACACAGGGCTAAAATATGGCATTATCAAAAAAAGCGGCAATACTTATTTATTCAAAGACGAAAAACTGGGAGTCGGTATAGAGTCGTCCAAAGAAAAAATTAGGGGCAATAAAGAATTATTAAAAGAAATTGAGCTTGCCCTCACAGCAGAAATCAACAAATCAGTCACTCCTGAATCATAAAAGCTAATTTATTGTTTTAGAGCCACGATATTCTCAAATAATTTTGCGACAAGAATAGGCCCCGTCCCACCAGGGACTGGTGTATACCTGATATTTTTATTGGATGGTTTAGGATTAAAGTCCCCAACTAATTTGCCATCTGGTGTAAGGCCATAGCCGAAATCAATAACAATAGCTTCGTCGCTAATCATGTCAGCGCTTATCAGATGAGGAGATCCCGTGCCTAAAATTATTACGTCTACGTCAGAAACGCCCCTCTCTATATTGTCGCCTCTTCTCAAAAGACACACAGATCTCGCTTGTTTTGTTAAAAATTGATATGCAGGTTTGCCTACAAGCTCGCCATATCCTACAACTGCAAAATGAAGGTCGGCAATATCTTTTTTAAGATCATTCATTATTTCTAAAATCACGTGAACCGCGGGAGATATATTCTTGCCTCCATTTAAAACATCGGCGTCTTTATCGGGAGAAATTTCCGCAAGCACTCTGTCACGATCAATATGCGAGGGCAGTGGAAGTTGCACTATCACGGCTGTCACGCAAGAATTATCTGACGATGCTCTTACGACCGCTACCATATCTTCTGTAGTGATATTTGTCGGCAGACGGATAATGTGAAAATCAATTCCTATTCTATTAGCTGATACTTGTTTACGCGATACAAATGACTCAGTGGCTTTATCCTCGCCCACCATAATTACGTCCGTGCGAATCCCTCTCCCCTTTAAGCATCCTATCCTATGATATATTTTATCAGCTATCCTTATCCCGTCTATTTTCTCCATTGATTAAATGTATGCGTAGGATATTTCAAGGCCAGTTTTTCTGCTTCGTCGCGTACTTTCTCGCGCAATACTATGACTCTATGCATCAAGCTAGCTATCACTTCCATATCTCGCTCTTTCATCCCACGAGTAGTTATAGAAGGCGTCCCGACTCTGATGCCAGAGGGATTAAACGGAGACTTGTCTCCCAATATAGAATTTCTATTTGCTATAATCCCGTTATCTTCTAACATTTTTTCAGCATCTTTCCCGCTAATGTTTAAATTATTAAGGTCAATTAAGAGCAAGTGATTATCGGTCCCTCCTGTTACTAATTTAAATCCTTTGTTTTTGAGTCCTTCTCCAAGCGCTTTGGTATTTTTGATTATTTGGTCTCCATATTTTTTAAATCCCGGTTTCATCGCCTCGTCAAAACACTGCGCTATTGCCGCCGTTTGGTTATTATGTGGGCCACCCTGCATGCCAGGGAACACCGCTTTATCTATCGCCTCATTAATCATTCCCTGCCCCGACATTAATGATTCTTTTCTGGAAAAAATAACTGCCCCTCTTGGGCCCCGCAGAGTTTTATGAGTTGTCATCGTTACTATATGCGCATATTTAAAAGGAGAGGGGTGATTTTTTGTAAGAACAAGCCCCGCAATATGTGAAATATCAGCCATATGATATGCACTGCAGCTCATCGCTATTTCACCAAACTTCTTAAAATCTATTTTTCTTGGATAAGCAGTCGCTCCTGACACAATTAATTTGGGCTTATATTTCTTGGTCAGCTTAAAAATTTCGCTATAATCAATTTTACCGCCTACTTGAATGCCATACTGAACAGCATTAAAAAACTTGCCCGTGATAGAAACCTTATGCCCATGAGTTAAATGCCCTCCAGCAGCGAGATTCATGCCCATAAATGTATCGCCTGGTGCCAAAAGCCCTGTATAAACTGCCAAGTTGGCTGGAGAGCCAGAATACGACTGAACATTTGCCGCCCATTTATTAGTTTTTAGACCAAATGCTTTAATTGCCAGTTCTTGCGCAATAATTTCTATTTCATCATAAATAACATTGCCTGGATAATATCTCTTTCCGGGATATCCTTCCGAATATTTATTAGCAAGCGGAGATCCTAAAATCGCGAGTATATCAGCCGACATTAAATTCTCAGACGGAATTAAATCTATGGTGTTATTTTGCCGCACGATTTCTCGCTTGATTAATTTTTCAATTTTTATATTCATAAATTATATATTCAAGCTAACCGAAATTTACCTAAAAATCAAAAAAGCGTAAGTTGCTATCTCAATTTTAACCAACAATAACTTTTAGATTAGGCCACTTAAGGCAAGCACGACCCCTAGCATACCAATCAACAAAACATACATCAAAAGAAATGGCATATTTGCCTTAATGACTGACTTCTCTGCTTCAATAATATCTTGATTTGTTTGTTTTTTATTTTGCTTTAATTCTCGCCCTCCCTCTTTTAGCCCCACCCCCGCAACCGTGAGAGCTATTAAAATATTATTAATACCTATAACATTGCCGGCCGCTGAGCCCATTCCTTGTAGAGCGATTATTATTTTATCCTCTACTCCAGATGAAACAGCAAGCGATTGCTGAATAGGCGCGAATAAAAGATTAGAAACTGTTGAGCTGCCTGTTATAAAAGCCCCTAGTGCGCCTATCGCAGGAGCGGCCAATATAGTGCTCACCTGATTCGCGCCATAAAAAATATTTGCCGCTGACTCAGCCATATTAGGCAGCCCAGCGTTATTTATTCCTGAGTTCAGCATTATTTGAGCAAATATAAGAATAGATATAATGGCAAAAGACGGGCCCATAATTCTTCTTGTTGAGGAAGTGATAATTTCTTGTATATGATGACCTTTTTTTCTCCCCCAAAAACCAACAGAAAAAATTATCGCGACTATCATAAAAACTATCGCTGGAGACGCCAGTGGATGAAACACATAACTAATTGCTGTCCCAAAAATAGAAAAAACATTAATTGAAAATATTCCTCGTAAAAAACTTTCTAAAAACGGAATTTTGATTATAATCAGTAGCACTGCCACAGCTACGTAGGGGGCAAACGATATTAAATTTTTAGCGGGGAGGATCGTGATTGTATTTACTTGTCTTCGTTTACGCCAAATCGCATAAAGAGATATAAATATTATGCCACTTAATCCCCCTATGATCGATGTAATTGCGGGGCCAAAAAGCTGAAAAGCTATAAGAGACGGGATAGACACGGCAGAGGCAGCGAAAATAATAAAAAATAAATTATGCTTTATGTCCTGTAATTTATTTTTTTCTTTTGAAACAACATAAAGTATAGTGGCGACCACAATAGGAGCCATAATAAGATTTAAAATTGTTATTAAGGATGCTGCTTCTATCGCCAAGTATTCGCCTATCACAGCGGCAAGCCCATAAGTCACGGGTAATCCAACTGCACCGAATGTTACAGGCAGAGAGCCGCCAATAAGAGAAATGATTGCTGAAGGAATGGGCGGGACGCCGACAGACATAAGCAAAGGAACAGCTATGATAGCTGGTGTCCCAAAACCAGATATTCCCTCCAAGAAAACAACAAGCGCCCAAGCAATAAGAGTTACTCTAATATGATAATCTGAAGAAATCTTATCAAAAAATTGCCTTGCGGCCTTCTCGCCCCCTAAGTGCTTGAATATCTCAAAAATAAGCAATGCGCCAAAAATGATTGCTATAATTTCCAGAGCTACAAATAGTCCTTTAGTCGCAGATGCAAAAAGAATAATAAGCGACACTTCCCATACAAAAAAAGCTGCGATAATCAAGGCCGCGAGAGATAAAACAGCCGATACCAAAAAACTTAATCGTGAAAATAACACTAGTGCGACAAGCACCACTATTGGCGATATAGCAATTAAACTTATTAACATAATTTTATTCTACCACTCCTATTAAATAATTTCTGCGTGCAAGTTATGCTATTTTTCAATTCATTAAAAATTAACTTTTTTTTTGCGCAAATAAATATGGACAAAAATTATAATCGCAATCGTCAATAATATGATGTAGCCAATATTTTCCAACTCAACGATATTGTGCGTAATAGATTCTAGTGCGCTAAAACCCATATGCCCTAAATAAAAATAAAAAGCATTTTTCGCCGTAGCCCCTAAAAAAGCTGACGTCAAATAAGTGCGCATATTAATTTTAACTAATCCACACACAATAGAAATTGGCGCGCTTGGGACAAACGGAGAAGCATATAACAAAAAAAGAATCATATCATCTTTCCACCCACCATTTAAGCGTTTACCTATACTTTCTATGTCCTGTGTAGATATTCCTAAAAAACTACCAAATTTTTTCGTTATAAAATCTTCTCCCTTATCTGCTATAAGATATATGATTAATCCACCTATTGTTTTGCCAGCGGCGCCTATTAAAATCAGTAATATTAAATATATTAAGGTCGTATCTTGTGCCGCCGCCAGAGACCCCATAAGGGCCATTACGAGGGGCGAAGGTATAGGAGCGATAATTTCTTCAATAAACGCACCTAAAAAAGCAAAAAGCGGCAGCGGCAAATATTGCGCAAGCCAATGAACAACCCTTATAGCAGGATCCATAAGCCATGACAGCATAAGTTTAAGTATTTATACCAGAGATGGGCTATACTCACAAAATACAAGTGGAGCGGGATACCGGAATCGAACCGGCGCCATTACCTTGGCAAGGTAGCGTACTGCCACTATACTAATCCCGCCAATAGGTCTAAATCTAATTTATAATTTGATTCTTGTAAAGAAATTGCCTAGAATACCACTATGTCTCGAGAATGGATATTATCTTTGGTAGGGTTAATAATCATCATCTTTGTGGCTGTTATCGGCATTAGCTTCATTCCGAATGCGACTAATGTGCCTAAAAACTTTACAGAAGCCCGTATTAGCGGAGCGCTTATCTCTGGCTCATTAAATAATTTTTCAAGCGAATCAATCGATGCTTTAAGTAAAATAGCGGAAAAAGATAGGGCCGCAAAATATAATGAAGCCCTAGATCTTACCATTCACGAGTTAGAGCGCATTCGAATAGCCCGTGTAAAAACCATCGAGTTGCTTGGAGAGCTTGAAAAAATGGCAGCTTCTATACCAGAGATTCCAGATAGCCAGGCACAAACTGCTGGAATACGAGCTATCTCCACTAAAATTTCATTAGTTGACAAGCTATTAAACTATAACGAAAAAACTAAGCAGTTATTAGATATTCTAAGAAAAAAATTCACTACTTATTCACCTGAAAGATTTGATGCAGACACAGCAGCAATCACTGAAGAGATGAACGACGCGGCTCTTGAAATTAACGAGCTTAATCGCAAATATCAAAATTTAATGGAAGAGTTCGATAGAAGAACAAGGTAGATTCATTAAAACTCAGGTTTATATTCTGTATTCTGTATTTTGTGCTCTAACCTTCAAGCTTGAATTCCGCCTCCCTACAAAATGACCAAAGAGAGATCTCGCCCCTACCCTCTCCTCCGCCGCCCCTGCGAAAGCAGGGGCCTAGGTTGTATGCTATGCTTTATGCTTATAACGTTTTCCCGACCCCTTTCAACGTTCAAATCCCGTTGATATCAAATATACAAAATGGGGTGTCTAACGGGAATTTCACTACGCGCTCGTCTTACTCGCTTGCGCTTTAGAAACCCTCAGTTTCTAATATCTTCCTACACGGGAAAACATTTATAACGTTTTCCCGGCCCCTTTCAACGTTCAAATCCCGTTGATATTAAATATACAAAATGGGGTGTCTAACGGGATTTGAACCCGTACTGAGGGTTCCACAAACCCTAGTGCTAACCGTTACACCATAGACACCATAACGAGTATCAATATTGTATTATTTTTTTTAACGTAAATCAACCGCTATTATTTATAAATTTAATGATTGGCAATTCTACCTTAAAAAAATCGTCGGGGCGCCGAGAATCGAACTCGGACCTCGTGCTCCCAAAGCACGTATACTACCACTATACTACGCCCCGTTAGTATTGCAGTGTATCTTAAATTGCCATTTATCTCAACTCACTAAACACAGCATAAGACCTTTGCCTATAAAGGGTGATAAAAAAGGAGGATGTCATTCCAGCGGAAGCTGGAATCCAGGCCTGTCCCAGCGTAGGCTGGGATCCAAGTTCAAGTTTCGGGATATAGAATGCGGGATTAGACCCCTGCCTTCGCAAGGGTGACGGAAAAAACGGATCACTCAGTCCGGCGTTCGATTCCTTCTTGAAAATAAGTACCCCGAGAAGGAATCCCATCGGCTCTTTTGCTCGCCGTCGCTCGCAAAAGG
>JACCDV010286751.1_pt1 | contig 31121 bp, 30 predicted proteins | sample 7446131 | NCBI WGS metagenome assembly JACCDV01 (sample SAMN15323448, study PRJNA562643) | freshwater metagenome | isolation source: river surface water | place: USA:Blue River Watershed | collected 2017-08-17 | reverse complement strand
GTGCAGGCCTGCCTGCGCGCCGGTGGCAAGCACAACGACCTGGAAAACGTGGGCTACACCGCCCGCCACCACACCTTCTTCGAGATGCTGGGCAACTGGTCCTTTGGCGACTACTTCAAGCGCGAATCGCTCAAGTGGGCCTGGGAACTGCTGACCGAGGTCTACAAACTACCCAAAGACAAGCTTCTGGCCACCGTCTATCAGGAAGACGACGAGGCCTACGACATCTGGACCCAAGAGATCGGCCTCCCGCCCGAGCGAGTGATCCGCATTGGTGACAACAAGGGCGGCCGCTACAAGAGCGACAATTTCTGGATGATGGCCGACACCGGTCCCTGCGGCCCTTGCTCCGAAATCTTCTACGACCACGGCGCCCACATTCCCGGCGGCCCTCCGGGCAGCCCCGAGGAAGACGGCGACCGCTTCATCGAAATCTGGAACAACGTGTTCATGCAGTTCGAAATGCATGAAGACGGCACCCTCACCAAACTGCCCGCACCTTGCGTGGACACCGGCATGGGCCTGGAGCGCTTGGCCGCCATCTTGCAGCACGTGCACAGCAACTACGAGATCGACCTGTTCGACGCCCTCATCAAGGCCGCAGCCCGCGAAACCGGTTGCGCCGACCTGAACAACCCCAGCCTGCGCGTGATTGCAGACCACCTGCGCGCCACCTCCTTCCTGGTGGTGGACGGCGTGTTGCCCAGCAATGAAGGCCGCGGCTATGTGCAGCGCCGTATCGTGCGCCGCGCCATCCGCCACGGCTACAAGCTCGGCAAGAAAACCCCGTTCTTCCACAAGCTGGTGCCTGAGCTGGTCAAGCTCATGGGCGCCGCTTACCCCAACTTGGCCGAAAACGCAGACCGTGTGATGCAGGCCCTCAAGGCCGAAGAAGAGCGCTTTTTCGAAACGCTGGAAACCGGCATGCAGATCCTGGACTCGGCCCTGGCTGGTGACGTCAAGGTCTTGCCGGGCGAGGTGGCCTTCAAGCTGCACGATACCTACGGCTTCCCGCTGGACCTGTCGGCCGACGTCTGCCGCGAGCGCGGCCTGAGCGTGGACGAGGCCGGTTTTGCCGCTTCCATGGAAAAGCAAAAGAGCCAGGCCCGCGCCGCAGGCAAGTTCAAGATGGACAAGGCGCTGGACTACAGCGGCGCCGGCAACGACTTTGTCGGCTACGACGAGCTGGCCGCGCACAGCAAGGTGCTGGCCCTGTACGTCGATGGCCAGGCCGTTCAGGAAATGAAGGCTGGCCAACAAGGTGTGGTCGTGCTCGACATCACGCCGTTCTACGCCGAATCCGGCGGCCAGGTCGGCGACCAGGGCCACATCCACAACGGTGGTGCCGAGTTTGAAGTGGGCGACACCCTCAAGATCAAGGCCGATGTATTTGGCCACCACGGCGTGCTCATCACAGGCAGCCTGAAAGTGGGCGACGCTGTCAAAGCCGACGTCAACACCGAGCTGCGCGCCGCCACCGTGCGCAACCACAGCGCCACCCACCTGATGCACAAGGCCCTGCGCGAAGTGCTGGGCGGGCATGTGCAACAAAAGGGCTCGCTGGTGAATGCCGAGCGCACCCGTTTTGACTTCGCGCACAACGCGCCCGTGACCGACGCCGAAATCCGCCAGATCGAAGCCAAGGTCAATGCCGAAATTCTGGCCAACGCTGCTGCGCAAGCGCGCGTGATGGACATCGAAAGCGCCCAGAAAACCGGCGCCATGATGCTGTTTGGCGAGAAGTACGGCGAGACCGTGCGTGTGCTCGACATCGGCTCCAGCCGCGAACTGTGTGGCGGCACCCACGTCAAAGCGACGGGCGACATTGGCCTGTTCAAGATCGTGGGCGAAAGCGGCGTGGCCGCTGGCGTGCGCCGCATCGAAGCCGTGACTGGCGCCAACGCGCTGGCCTACCTGCAAAGCCTGGAAGACACCGTGGCGCAGGCCGCGGGCACGCTCAAGGCCCAACCGGCTGAACTCAACAACCGCATTGCCCAGGTGCTGGACCAGGTCAAGGCGCTGGAAAAAGAACTCGCTGCCGCCAAAGGCAAGCTGGCTTCTGCCCAGGGCGACGAGCTGCTGAGCCAGGCCGTGGACGTCAAGGGTCTGAAAGTGCTAGCCGCCAAACTCGAAGGCGCCGACGCCAAGACCCTGCGCGACACCATGGACAAGCTCAAGGACAAGCTCAAGACCGCCGCCATCGTGCTGGCCGCTGTCGAAGGCGACAAGGTGCAGATCGCTGCCGGCGTAACGGCAGACAGCATTGGCAAAGTCAAGGCCGGCGAGCTGGTCAACTTTGTGGCCCAACAAGTGGGCGGCAAAGGCGGCGGCAAGCCCGACATGGCCATGGCCGGTGGTACCGACGCCAAAGCTTTGCCGCAGGCGCTGGCCAGCGTGCAAGCCTGGGTGGCCGAGCGGGCTTGATGCGGCTCGTCCGCATCCTGGCGCTTGCGCTGCTAGGCTTGCCCCTGCTGGCGCACGCCCAGTTTGACAAGCAGCCCTGGCGCGCCCCCATGCCCCCCATTGATTGGGTGGACATGAGCGGCAAGCGCTGGACGGCGCAGAGCCTCAAAGGTCACACCGTGGTCCTCAACTTCTGGGCCACCTGGTGCCCGCCGTGCAAGGCCGAGCTGCCCTCGCTGCAAATGCTGCACAGCATCTCCGACGGCCAGCCCATCGTGCTCGGCATCAATGTGCAAGAACAACCCTCGCGGGTGCAACGCTACATGCAGTCCGCAGGCCTGAGCTTTCCGGTCGTGACCGACCCGCGGGGCCAACTGGCTAAACAATGGGGCGTGGAAGCGTACCCCACCACCGTGCTGATCGCCCCCAACGGGCAGGCCCGCTGGCGCGTGCTGGGCGAGGTGGACTGGGCAGGCCCCGAAGCCGCCAAGTGGATCAGCGACTTAAGCAGCCCGCGGCGCTGAGGCGGATATTTATGCCACCTAGTGGTATAGTTCGAGAATGCGTCGAGTCTTCAAAACCCGTCACTTCAATCGCTGGATGCGCAAGTCCGAGTTGACGGACCAAGCGCTTTGCCTAGCAGTGGCAGAGATGGTTGCCGGTCTGATCGATGCTGATTTGGGTGGAGATGTCGTTAAGAAGCGAGTTGCGTTTCCTGGCAGGGGTAAGCGCGCAGGAGCTCGAACTCTGGTTGCCACACGCAAAGGTAGTCGGTGGTTTTTTGTGTTTGGTTTTGAGAAAAACGAAAAAGCCAACGTGACACCCACTGAGCTGGAAGCGCTTCAAGTACTGTCAGCTGAATTGTTGTCCTTGACAGGAAAGCAATTGGACTCGGCGTTAGAGGACGCAACCTTGATGGAGATTTGCCATGAACACTAAAACCAAAGCCAAAAGCCGAATCCTGGAAGCCGTACATGACACGGCTTCAGATTTGCATCGCCTGGGGTTCATTGACAAGCGCAAGCAGCAAAAGCTTGAGGCCCTGTGTCTGGAGCCAATTCCTGCTTACGACAGCGACAAAATCAAGGCACTGCGCCAGCAATTCAAACTCAGTCAAGTGGTATTTGCATCGGTTTTAAACACGAGCCCTTCCACAATCCGTAAGTGGGAGATCGGGGAAAAACACCCCAGTGGCCCATCCCTCAAGTTGCTCAATTTGCTCGATCGCAAGGGGCTGGAGGCTGTTTTGTAAGAGGCCCGCTGGCGCGTGCTGGGCGAGGTGGACTGGTCAGGCCCCGAAGCCGCCAAGTGGATCAGCGACCTGAACAGCCCGCGGCGCTGAGGTTTGCCATATACTGGTGCTCTATACACGGAGCCATAGGAGGCCCATCATGTCTGTGGGAACTGTCTTCATCAACAACCGAACGCAAGCCGTTCGCCTGCCTCTGGACGTTCGCCTTCCAGAAGGCGTCCGAAAAGTCGAGATTCGAGTCAAAGGTCATGAGCGCATCATTACCCCGGTAGGGCAGACCTGGGACAGCTTCTTTGAAGACGGACCCTGCGTGAGTGAAGATTTTCTGAGCGAGCGCGCCAGTCAAGATCAGCCGGAGCGGGAAGCCCTTTGATGTTGCGCTACTTGCTGGACACCAACATCGTCATCTACGTGCTTAAAAGGCGTCCGATTGAGGTGCTCTCGCTTTTCAATGCGAATGCAACGCGGATGGCGATTTCTTCCATCACGTTGGCTGAACTCTTGCACGGGGCAGAGAAAAGTACCCGCGTTACCGAGAATCTGTCCGTGATTGAGGATTTCTGTAGCCGCCTTGAAGTTCTGCCTTATGGCTTCAAGGCGGCGCAGCACTATGGCGCCATTCGCGCCGCCCTGGAAAAGCAGGGGCGTCCAATTGGCATCAACGACCTGCACATCGCTGCGCATGCACGCAGCGAAGGCCTGGTCCTGGTGACCAACAACACATCCGAGTTTGAACGCGTTCCTGCACTAGAGCTTGAGAACTGGGTGCAGAACGGGCATTGATCTGCGAAGGGCAAACAAGTCCTAAGGCGCCTGTTTGCCCTTGCTCTCGCTGACCTTCTTGCGCAAGAAGGCGGGCATGGCCAGGGACTGCATTTCGTCTCCAGTGAACTCAGACTCTTCGCGGGCTACCAGGCGGCGCGACATGCGGTGCATGGAATAGAGCACCTCTTTGCACCGCCGCAATTGCTTTGCACACCGTGTCTGTCGACTTGAAGGCGGCTACGGCGTAAGCAGTTGAATCACCACAACCACATCACTACCCCCAGCGGGCAAACAACAATTGTTAGCTTGACCATTAGCCTCATGCGATGAAGGCAATGATATTGGTTCGATAATGGTTCCTATGGATTTGAGTACGCTTAATTACTACTCGGCACATGCGTCTGAAGTTGCTCAGAGATATGAGGCAGCACCGAGCTCCTTGGCTGATCGCTACAGTGTGTCTTTCAAGGCCGGTGGCAGAATTCTTGACATTGGTTGCGGATCCGGCCGCGACTTGGCGGAACTACAACGCCAAAACTTCGATGCTTTTGGTATTGACGGTACGCCAGAGTTTGTCCAAATTGCACAGTCCTATCACCCTGAACTTACGGGCAAAGTGACCCATGGACTGTTACCTGGATTTTTACCCCCATTCGGAGGTGAATTTGATGGTGTGCTGTGCAGCGCGGTATTGATGCATGTTGATTCGACCGAATTATTCAATGCAGCTCTGACGATCAAGCGCTGCTTGAAAGTTAATGGGCGTCTTTTGCTTTCCGTTCCCAGCCAACGCTCAGACATTGAGGAGACTGATCGTGATGTCAATGGTCGGTTGTTTAAAACCTATCACCCTGGCTACCTGCGTCTAATTTTTGAACGTTTAGGCTTTAGTCTGATTGATCAGTGGGGGAATTCAGATGCAATGGGGCGTAACGGTGTCGAATGGGTCTCGTTGCTCTTTCAGCTTAAGTCCGAAGCAAACACACGATCTATTGACCAAATCGAAGGCGTGTTAAATCATGATAAAAAAAGTGCGACTTACAAATTCGCACTCTTTCGAGCACTGGCTGAAATAGCAACGCAAAGCCCCAATAGCGTGTCTTGGTTGAGCGATGGACACGTCGGTTTACCTGTTCGATATGTAGCAGAGAAGTGGTTGCAATATTACTGGCCCCTGATCGAGTCAAGCGCATTCATTCCGCAACTGAATGGCGAGCGTCCTGATATTGGTAAATCGATCAAGTTTCGTAATCATCTTCAAGCGCTTGTTAATCGATATGCAAAATCAGGCGGATACAGCGGCTTCAGAATCGAGAGAAACAAAGGGCATTTGTCACAAGACAATCAAAAGCTACTGAACCTTCTGATGGCATGCATTGAAGAGGCGATCATCAAGGGGCCTGTCACATTTGCGGGAGGTGCGCTGATCACTGGACGCGTGTTTGGCTACGATGGCAAGACTCGACAAGTATTGATTCCGACCGATCTCTGGATTGAGTTGAGCCACTTGGGCTACTGGGTTTCCCAAGCAGTGGTACTGCAATGGGCTGAGAAGACGACTAAATTAGGAAAGGATATTGATGTTGCTACGGTTATCGGCCTTTTGCTAGAAAAAGAGGATGAACGGAGCACCTTAGAGGCCAGAAAAATCTTTTCAGGTTTGGATCGTATCGAGTGCGTTTGGACGGGGGCTTCACTTCGAGACAACTTTGATGTCGACCATGTAATACCGTTTGATCTCTGGCACAACAACGATGTCTGGAATCTTTTACCTGCATCTAAGACAGCAAATAGCAAAAAGAGCAATAAGCTTCCTTCCGCTGAAATTTTGCGCCTACGAAAAGATTGCATCGTCGGTTACTGGGAACTTATACGGAGCAAGAACAATTTACGCTTCGATAAAGAAGCAGAAACCCTCCTGACACTTCCTCAGGCCAATTGGCAAAATGCTTTATTTGGACAGTTATGCAATGCCATTGAAGTAACAGCTCTTCAACGGGGTGTTGGACGGTGGCCACAGCACTCCTGAACCCGCGCGGCGATTTCGCAGGCCGTCTTGCCCTTCAAAATAGCGGCCTTGCTTGTACGCAAGCTTGCGTCTGTCAAGGCTGGTGGGGGATGCCGGATAATCCCTGGGCCTGCCGCTCTTGCGACGGGTGACCTGCCTTCGGGGCATTGGCGTGGTTGTGAAGACGGCGCCTCGTGTGCGCCGACAGGTCTTTCGCAACATTCCGGAGCTCTTGATATGAACCCCGTTCGCCGTACCTTCTTGAAGGGCAGCGCCGCTGTGGGCGCGCTGCTGGGCACACCCTCGCTGGTGTTGGCCGCCAATCCATTCCCTGCACACCCGATGCGTTTTTCGCCCGAGCCTGGCGAGTGGCGCACGTTTGACGTCACCACCCGCGTGGCGCTGGCGCACCCCATGGGCGAGAGCCGTGTGTGGGTGCCTGTGCCCAGCATTGAATCCGACTGGCAGCGCACGGTTGGGCACAGTTTCCAAAGCAATGGCCAGGCCCGTTTGGCGGCGGATGGCATAGAGGGCACGCGTTTTGTCGCGGCCGAGTTTGCGGCGGACGTCAAACCTGTGCTGGAGGTGACCAGCCGCGTGCAAACGCGCAGCCGTCATGCCGACCTGAACCGTCCGGGCAAGAGTTTTGCGCGTGAAGACGCAGCCAGCCTGCACCACTACACCCGCGCCACCGCCTTGCTGCCCACCGATGGTATTGTGCGCAGCACCGCCCTCAAGGCCACGCAGGGCGCGCACACCGATGTGCAAAAAGTCCACGCCATTTACAACTGGGTGGTGGCCAACGCTTGGCGCGAGCCCAAGGTGCGTGGCTGTGGCGAGGGCAATATCCGCACCATGCTGGAGACCGGCAACCTGGGCGGCAAGTGCGCCGATATCAATGCCTTGTTTGTGGGCCTGTGTCGTGCAGCGGGCGTGCCTGCGCGCGATGTGTACGGGCTGCGCCTGGCGCCTTCGGCGTTTGGCTATAAACAGTTGTCGGGCAACCCGGCCAATTTGTCGGGTGCGCAGCACTGCCGCGCCGAGGTGTACTTGCAAGCCCACGGCTGGGTGGCCATGGACCCGGCCGATGTGACCAAGGTCATGCGCCACGAAACCGCCGACTGGATCAAGACCACCGAGCATCCGGTGGTGGCCCCAGTGTTCAAAGGGCTGTTTGGCGGCTGGGAGGGCAACTGGGTGGGCTGGAATACGGCGCACGACCTCAAGCTGCCTGGCGCCAAAGAGGGCGTGCTCAACTTCCTGATGTATCCCGTGGCCGAAACCGCCGAAGGGCGCGTGGACAGCTACACGCCTGCCGAAATGGGCTACAGCATCCGGGCGGTGGAAGTCGCGGCCTGAGCTTTGGTTTAAGCGCTGAGCGCCAGTTTCAATTGGCTTTGAAACTGGCGGCTTTGCCCGGTGACAGGGTCCTGGAAGGCAATGGCTTTGGCCAGCAGCTGTAGCGGCTGGGCAAAGTCTTCTGTGTCGTCGGGCCCGCGACGCACCACGGGGTAGAACTGGTCGCCTTCGATGGGCAAGCCCAGGCCGTGCATGTGCACGCGCAGCTGGTGGCGCTTGCCGCTAACGGGGTGCAGGCGGTACACGGCGCGTTCGCCTTCGCCATGGCTTTCTCGACGAACGCATTCGATGCGGGTTTCGCTGTTGGGCGGCAGGCCTTCGTCGGGCCGGGCTTCGCGCATGCGGTAGAAGGCTTCTTCGTCTTCAAGGATGTGGCTTTGGCGCGTGATCGGAAAGGCCAGACCGTCGCGCCACGGGGCCACGGCTTCGTAGACCTTGTCCACTTTTCTGTCGCGGAACATCGATTGGTAGGCGTCGCGGTCTTGCGGGCGTTTGCACAGCAGCACCAGCCCGGCGGTTTCGCGGTCGATGCGGTGCAAGGGGCTCAGGTCGGCCAGGCCCAGCTGGGCCTTGAGGCGCACCAGCAGGGTTTCGCGCACATAGCGCCCACCGGGCGTGACGGGCAAAAAGTGCGGCTTGTCGGCCACGACCAGGTGCTCGTCTTCAAACAGCACAGTCGCTTCAAACGGAATGGGGTCTTCTTGCCGCAGCTCGCGCCAGTAGTACACGCGCTCGCCGCCCACATAGGGTGCATCCGGGGGCAGGGCTTGCCCGTCTTCGCCCAGCACCAAGCCCGCTTGCAGGCGCTCTTGCCATTCGGTGCGCGAGATGCGTGGCAGCCGCTCGGCCAGGTGGTCGATCAGCAGCGGCCAGGGGCTGTGCCGCACCCGGGGCAGGGCCACGCAGCTGGGCGAGACGCCGTCGCGCATGGCGATGTTCGGGTTTTTGGGCACATGGGCCATGGCCGTGTGTGGGGCGGCGGTGAATCAGACCCGCGTGAACACCAGGTCCCAGACGCCGTGGCCGAGCTTGAGGCCGCGGTTTTCGAACTTGGTCAGCGGGCGGTAGTCGGGCTTTGTGGCGTAGCCGCCTTGTTCGGGGCTGGCGGTGTTTTTCAGCAAAGGTTCTTTGCTGAGCACGTCGAGCATTTGCTCGGCGTAGGGTTGCCAGTCGGTGGCCAGGTGCAGGTAGCCGCCGGGTTTGATGTGTTTGGCCAAACGCTCGACAAAGGGCGACTGGATCAGGCGGCGTTTGTGGTGGCGGCTTTTGTGCCAAGGGTCGGGGAAGAAGATGTGCACGCCATCCAGGCTGTCTTCGCCGAGCATGTGATCCATGACCTCCACGGCGTCGTGCTGCACGATGCGGATGTTGCCAATGGCTTCTTCGCCGCAGCGCTTGAGCAGGGCGCCCACACCGGGTTCGTGGACTTCGCAGCACAGGAAGTTGTCCTGGGGGCGCACATGCGCGATCTTGGCGGTGGCGTCGCCCATGCCGAAGCCGATTTCAAGAACCAGCGGCGCGGCGCGGCCAAAGGTGGCCTGCACGTCAAGCTTTTCTGCGCGGTAGGGTACGAGAAATTTGGGGCCGTACAGTTCAAACGCCCGCATCTGCCCCGTGCCCATGCGCCCGGCGCGCAAGACGTAGGTCTTGATGGTGCGCATGAAAGGAGCGTCAGTGCCTGGCTTGTCGAGAGGGGAAATGTCTTGTGGCGTCGTCATGTGGCGCGTTGGATTTTTTAAAACCCCGATTATCAGGGGGCGGAGCTAGGGTGGTCGTATAAGCTGTCTCGCTCCCATCTCCAGCCATTGAGTCGACCGCCTCCTGACAGGCATTGTTGCTGGTAGGCGTGCTCAAGCCATTGAGATGTCCAGGTGTTGAGGGCCTCTTGAAGGGTGGGGCCGCTGGAAGCCAGCCCTAACGCATGTGCTGCCTCGTTCAGCGCGGCCAGCGGATCGCTCAGGTCCAGCGCCTGGGCGCCGTTTTGTTTGCTGAGTTTTTCGCCATTGACGCCGAGCACCAGCGGGGTGTGCAGGTAGCGCGGGGTGGGCAGGCCCAGGGCGCGCTGCAGCACGATTTGGCGGGCGGTGTTGTCGGCCAGGTCCTGGCCGCGAACCACGTCGGTGATGCCTTGCGCCGCGTCGTCCACCACCACGGCCAGCTGGTAGGCCCACAGGCCGTCGGCGCGGCGCAGCACAAAGTCGCCTACTTCTTGCAGTACATCTTGCGTTTGTTCGCCCAGGCGGCGGTCGTGCCAGTGAACAAGGGGTGTCATGCCGTGCAACTCCAGCACGGCTTGCACATTCAGGCGCCAGGCGCGGGCGGGTTTGCCCTGCAGGCCCTGACGGCAGGTGCCGGGGTAGACCTGTGCGTGGTGTCGTTGCGTGGGGCTGGCTTGCGCCGATTCGATGTCTTTGCGCGAGCAGCCACAGGGGTAGGCCAGGCCTTGGGCAATGAGTTGGTCCAGGGCGTGTTGGTAAACCTCGTCACGCTGGCTTTGCCAAAGCACTGGCCCGTCAGGGTGCAGGCCGCAAAGCGCCAGTTGCTTGAGGATGGCTTGGTCAGCTCCGGCGACGCAGCGGGGTGTGTCCACATCTTCGATTCGAACGAACCAGCGGCCGCTGTGGGCGCGAGCGTCCAGCCAGCTGGCCAGCGCAGCCACCAGTGAGCCTGCGTGCAGCAGGCCGGTGGGAGATGGGGCAAATCGTCCGACGTAGGCGCTCATGCGCAAGCCGCTCAGCGCTTGCGCAGCACGGCCAGAGCCAGCTCCAGGCCAGAGACAAACGCATCTTCCACGCGGTGGCCCAGGCACCAGTCGCCACACAGGCCAATGCCTTCGCTCTTGAACCAGAGGTGGCTTTGGCCCAGCGGTTGTGCGGTTTTGGCGTAGAGCCAGCGGTGCACTTCGGTGTGGGTGGGAGTGGCGCGGATGCCGCTGATTTCGCCAAACGCCTTGAGCAATTTGGCAGTGATGCGGTCTGCGCTGTCGTTGATATGCTCGGCCGACCAGCTGGCGCTGGCCTGGATGGTCCAGCGTTCAATGGCTTCGCGTCCGGGCTTGGAGGATTCGCGCGCCATCCAGGCGATGCGGTGGTGGGTGCTGCGTGCGGCGTTCCACTGTGGGCCGATGGTGATCAGGCCCGGCTGCATGGCTTGTGGCCAGGCGGCCATCAGCGTCCAGCAGGGGTCGACCTTGACGTTGTCCAGCGGGGTGGCCAATTCGCTGAGTTCGGAAGCCATCAACAGGGCTTGAGCCTGCGCGGCCGGAATAGCGAGGATGACCTGGTTGAAGCCGGCATAGACGTGGTTGCCGCCGTCAGCGCTTTCGGTGTGGACTTGCCAGCCGTCTTTCATCAAGGGGTCACGGCTGATCCGGGTGGCGCGCGTTTCCAGCTCGATGTTGCCGTCTTCCTGCAGCGGCTCGGCCCAAGCTTTGACCAGGGCGTTCATGCCAGGTGTGGCCACCCAATGGCGTTCGCCGCCGGGCAGGGCGGCTTCGATCACACGGCCGATGGGGTCGAGCACGCGCACGGCGTTTGCGCTCCAGGGGCGGCACAGGCCGGGGACGGTGCCCAAGGCCAGCTCAAAGCGGGGGTCGCGCACGGTGAAGTACTGGGCGCCATGGTCAAAGCTGCCAAAGGGGCTGCGGCGGGTGGCCATGCGCCCGCCAGCGCCTCGACTCTTTTCAAACAGGGTGACGTGGTGTCCTGCTTGGCGAAGGGTGCGTGCGCAGGCAATGCCGGCCATGCCGACGCCGATGATGGCGATGTGTGGTGTGCTCATATGGGCTCACTGTACACGGGAAGCGGCTATTGCAGCAATGCAGCACGCGTCTTGTTGTTGGCCAGTTGATCGAGCCACCAGCGCAGGGCGGGGCCTGCGGGCTTTTGCCGGCTGGCGCGCCAGGCCATGTGGGCCGTGCTGCGGCGGGCTTTGGTGGTTTGGCGAACCACCAAGCGCCCGGCGTCGATGTGGGGCTGCGCCAAGGGTTGCGGCAAAAAGCCCCCGCCCAGACCGCGCAGCTGCGCTTGCAGCTTGGTGGCCATGTCGGGCACGGTGAACACCTCTTGCCCACCCAGAAGGCCGATGGTCATGCCCTGGCCGCGGTGCACGGTGTCGGCCACCGCAACGGCGCGGTGTTGCTGGAGCAGGGCATCGCTCAAGGGTTCAGGGGCCTTGGCCAGCGGGTGTTGCGGGGAGACGGCAAACACAAAGTCCACTTCGCCCAAGGGCAGGTGCTGGATGTCGGAGGCCAGGCCTGGCTCCAGCACGGCGCCGATGGCCAGGTCGGCCAAACCATTGGTGAGGGCGGCGAGGGTGCCCGAGAGTGTTTCGTGGCGAATGCGCAGCCGTGTCGGTGTGCCCAGGGCCAAAAAGGCTTCGCTCAGGTCCAGCACCACCTCGCGCGAGATGATGCTGTCGACGGCGACCGTCAGGGCAGCCTCCCAGCCCGTGGCCACGCGACGTATGCGGTTGGCGACAGCGTCCAGGTCGCTCAGCAGGCGTTCGGCCTCGCGCAGGAGTTCCTGGCCGGCGGCGGTGGCCTGGGCCTGGCGCGAGCTGCGGTCAAACAGCAGCACATCGAGGGCGTCTTCCAGCTGCCTGACTCGGTAGGTCAGGGCACTGGGGACCACGCCCAGTGCGCGGGCGGCGGCGGCAAAGCTGCCTTCGCGGCCAATGGCTTGCAGCATGAGCAAGGTGTCGGGGGTGAGCCAGTCGCGTGGGGCAGTCATGGATTAAGTGCAAATAAATTGAATGATGCCATCAAATCAATAGCATTTAAAGCAGGGGCTCAAGACCTACATTTGATCCACACACTCTGAATGCACAACCATGCTGACGATTCGCAAATCCAATGAACGGGGCTATGCCGACCACGGCTGGCTCAAGAGCTTTCACAGCTTTTCGTTTGCCAATTACTTTGACCCGCAGCACATGGGCTGGGGCAATCTGCGCGTCATCAACGAAGACCGCATTGCGCCCGGCACCGGCTTTGGTACCCATGGCCACCGCGACATGGAGATCATCAGCTACGTGCTCTCGGGCAACCTGGCGCACCAGGACAGCATGGGCAACATCAAGGGCATCCCGCCTGGCGATGTTCAGCGCATGAGCGCGGGCAGCGGCGTGCGCCACAGCGAGTTCAACCACGCTAAAGGCGAGCAAACCCACTTTCTGCAAATCTGGATCGAACCCAATGTGCATGGCATCGAGCCCAGCTACGAACAAAAAACCGTGCCTGAGGCGGCCAAGCGTGGGCAGCTGGCGCTGGTGGCCGCGCCCGAGGCGGGGGAGAACACTGTCAAAATCCACGCCGATGCACGCATGTACGCTGGCTTGCTGGACGGCGCAGAGCAGGCCAGCCTGCCGCTCGATCCGCAACGCAAGGCCTATGTGTTTCTGGTGCGAGGGCGCTTGAACGCCAACGGACAGACCCTAAATGCGGGCGACGCCGCCTTGCTGCAGGCCGAATCCAGCCTGACCCTGGACCAAGGCAGTGACGCCGAAGTGCTGGTGTTTGACCTGGCCCCCTGATTTTTTTCTTTTCTCTTTTACCAACCAAGGAGTTTTTTCATGGCAAAGACTGTTGTTGTTTTTCACTCTGGCTACGGCCACACCCAGTTTATCGCTCAAGCCGTGGCCAAAGGCGCCAACGCGCAGCTGGTCGCGATTGATGCCGACGGCAATGTCAGCGAGTCCGACTGGGCGACGCTGGACGCAGCCGACGCCATCGTCTTCGGTTCGCCCACCTACATGGGCGGCGTGAGCTGGCAGTTCAAGAAGTTTGCCGATGCTTCGTCCAAGCGCTGGTTCACCCGCGCCTGGCAGGACAAGTTTTTTGCCGGCTTCTCGGTCAGCGCCAGCCTCAACGGCGACAAGGGCATGACCCTGGCCTACCTGCAGACCCTGGCTTCGCAGCACGGTGGCCTGTGGATCAGCCTGGGTATGGCGCCTGCCAACTCCAGCGCCGCTACCCGCAACGACGTCAATAACCTGGGCGGCTCGGTGGGTCTGCTGGTGCAGGCGCCTTCGGACGCAGGCGCCGACAAGATCCCGCAGGGCGATGTGGACACCGCCACCAAGTTTGGTGAGCGCGTGGCTGCTGTGGCCGCCAAGGCCCGCGGCTAACGCTTTTGCACCGCCCAGCCGGCGGCTCGGGTACCATGGCCGATATGAAGATATTGACCTTGATGCCTTGGGCCGACTGGCTGGCCATGCTGGCTTTCTTTGGCTTGTGGGTAGGCTATGCGAGCCTGGCCAAGGTGCGCGGCATGCGCGAGCGCACCTTGCTGGCCACCACCAATGCCTTGCGCCAGCAGTGGATGATGCAGGCCACCTTGCGTGATCCGCGCATGCTCGACGGCATCATCACGCAAAACCTGTCGCACACACCTTCGTTTTTTTCGTCCACCACGATCATCATCATCGGTGGTCTGTTTGCGGTCATGGGCACCACGGACAAGGCGGCCGACCTGGTGCGAGAGATTCCCTTTGCGCAGCAAACCCCGCTGCTGGTGTTCGAGTTCAAGTTGCTGGTGCTCATTGGCATTTTTGTTTATGCCTTTTTCCGGTTCACCTGGTCGATGCGCCAGTACACCTTTGTGGCACTGGTGATCGGCTCCATGCCGCCTGCTGAGGACTTCATCAGCGGCAAGGCCAGCCAGCAGGAGCATGCGCGCCGTGCGGGTGTGCTGGTGGGGACGGCGGCTGAAACCTTCAATGACGGTTTGCGGGCGTATTACTTTTCGTTTGCCCTGTTGGCCTGGTTTTTTTCGCCTTTGGCGCTGGTGTTGGCGGGGGCACTGGTGGTGCTGATCCTGTACGGCCGCGAGTTCCGTTCCGAGGTGTTGACCGTGCTTCGGGACTGAGTTTTCGGGCCTGTGCGCCCCTACAATGAGGGCATGTTTGTCCACCTGCGCCTTCACTCCGAATTCTCCATTGTCGACGGCACCTGCCGCATTGACGAGGTGGTCAAAAGTGCAGCCAAGGACGGGCAGCCCGCGCTGGCCATCACCGACCTGAATAATCTGTTTGGCGGCGTCAAGTTCTACAAGGAAGGCCGGGGCAAGGGCGTCAAACCGATTTTGGGCAGCGAAGTCCAGATCGAAGGCCTGGGCGGTGACCCGGCGCAAACTTCCCGCGTCATTTTGCTGGCCCAAAGCAAGCAGGGTTACCTGAATTTGTGCGAGCTGCTGGCCCGTGGCTGGACGCGCAATGTGGTCAAAGCCCAATCGGTGCTCAAGCTGGAGTGGTTGCAAGAGCTGGGCGAGGGGCTGATCCTGCTGTCAGGTGCGCAAGCGGGCCCGGTTGGCCAAGCGCTGGTGCAAGGCGATACCACCAAGGCCTCTGACCTGGCTCTGCAACTGGCTTCGCTGTTTCCGCACCGGTTTTACCTGGAGTTGCAGCGTGCCGGTCGCCCCGAAGATGAGCCGCATGTGGCTGCGACTGTGCAATTGGCTGCACGTCTGGGCTTGCCCGTGGTGGCCACGCACCCGGTGCAGTTCCTGACAGCTGAAGACTACGAGCCGCATGAGGCCCGGGTGTGTATTTCCGAAGGCGAAATCCTGGCCAACCCGCGCCGTGTGCGCCGTTTCACACGCGAGCAGTATTTCAAGTCGGCCGCCGAGATGCAGGCGCTGTTTGCCGATGTGCCCAGCGCGATTGCCAACACGCTGGAGATCGCCAAGCGCTGCAGCCTGACCCTGGAGCTGGGCAAGCCACAGTTGCCCAATTTTCCGATCCCGCCGGTCAACGGCGAGGTGATGTCGGTGGAAGATTATTTCCGCCATGTCTCGCACGAAGGCCTGAACGAGCGCCTGGTGCACCTGTACCCCGACGAGAACAAACGCGAGGCCGCACGTCCGCGCTATGTGGAGCGGCTGGAGTTTGAGCTGGGCACCATCCTCAAGATGGGCTTCCCCGGCTACTTCCTGATCGTGGGCGACTTCATTCAGTGGGCCAAGAACAATGGTTGTCCGGTCGGGCCGGGCCGGGGCTCCGGTGCTGGTTCACTGGTGGCGTATGCGCTCAAAATCACGGACCTGGACCCGCTGCAGTACAACCTGCTGTTCGAACGTTTCCTGAACCCCGAGCGGGTGTCCATGCCTGACTTCGATATCGATTTTTGTCAGGCCAACCGAGACCGCGTGATCGAATACGTCAAGGACAAGTACGGGCGCGATGCGGTCAGCCAGATCGCCACTTTCGGCACCATGGCCGCGCGCGCAGCCATCCGCGATGTGGGCCGGGTGATGGACATGAGCTACACCTTTTGCGATGGCATCAGCAAGCTTATTCCCAACAAGCCGGGCAAGCCGGTCACGATCCAGTACCCGCCAGCCGACCTCAAGCCGGACGACAAGGAAAAGTACGCGATTGCGGCAGAGCCCATGTTGGCCGAGCGCATTGAGCGTGAGGAAGACGTCAAGAACCTGATTGAGATGGCGCAGAGCCTGGAGGGCATGACCCGAAATGTGGGCATGCACGCAGGGGGCGTCTTGATCGCACCGGGCAAGCTGACCGATTTCTGCCCGCTGTACCAGCAGCCGGGCAGCGAATCGGCAGTGAGCCAGTACGACAAGGACGATGTGGAAGCCGCTGGCCTGGTCAAGTTCGACTTTTTGGGCCTGGCCACGCTGACCATTCTGGAAATTGCGCGTGAATTCATCATGGCACGCCACAAAGGCCAGGAGCACTTTGCTTTCGAGAACATTCCTCTGGACGATGGCCCGACCTATCGCTTGTTCCAGGAAGGCAAGACAGAAGCCGTGTTCCAGTTTGAAAGCCGCGGCATGCAGGGCATGTTGCGCGACGCCAAACCGACGCGCCTGGAAGACCTGATCGCCCTGAACGCGCTGTACCGTCCGGGCCCTATGGACCTGATCCCCAGCTTTGTGGCGCGCAAGCACGGGCGCGAGGAGGTGGTCTACCCGCACCCGGCGGTGGCCGAGATGCTGTCCGAGACCTACGGCATCATGGTTTATCAGGAACAGGTGATGCAGACCGCGCAGATCCTGGGTGGCTACTCGCTCGGTGGCGCCGACCTGCTGCGCCGCGCCATGGGCAAGAAAAAGGCAGAAGAAATGGCCGAGCACCGCGAAAAATTCCGCGCCGGTGCCTTGGCTACTCACAACATTCCGCAGGACAAGGCCGACGAAGTTTTCGACCTGATGGAAAAGTTCGCGGGCTACGGCTTCAACAAGTCGCACGCTGCGGCGTACTCTTTGCTGGCCTACCACACCGGCTGGCTCAAGGTGCATTACACCGCCGAGTTCTTCTGCGCCAACATGACGGTGGAGATGGACGACACCGACAAGCTCAAGGTGCTTTATGAAGATGCCTTGAAGTTCGGCATCACCTTTGATCCGCCGGATGTGAACCGGGGTCATTACCGCTTCGAGCCCGTCACCGACAAGGTGATTCGCTATGGCCTTGGGGCCATCAAGGGCACCGGCCAGCAGGCGATTGAGGCGATTGTGGCTGCGCGGGAAGAGGGCGGAGCGTTCACCAGCCTGTTTGACTTCTGTAACCGCGTGGACCGCAGCCGCTTGAACAAGCGCACAGTGGAAGCGCTGATCAAGGCGGGCGCTTTCGATTCGCTGCACATGAACCGTGCAGCGTTGGTGGCCAGTATCGATACAGCGTTTGACTTTGCCAATGCCACTGCGGCCAACGCCAACCAGGGCGGCCTGTTTGACATGCTGGGTGACGATTCGCACGGTTCGAGCACGCAAGAGCCCGAGCTGGAAGATGTCTTGCCTTGGGGCATCAAGGAGCGGCTGACGAACGAAAAAACCGCAGTCGGTTTTTACCTTTCCGGTCATTTGTTCGATGCGGTGGAGCGGGAGGTGCGCCAATTCGTGCGGCGCAAGATTGACGAGCTGATCGACAGCCGGGAGCCTCAGCTTATTGCAGGCATTGTGAGCGATTTGCGCATCATCAACGGCATGCGCGGCAAGGTGGCGATTTTCAAACTTGACGACAAATCAGCGGTGATGGAAGCGACCGCCGATGAAAGCCTGATCAACGCCGCGCGCCACACGCTCAAGGACGACGAGCTGATCATCGTCATGGCCAAGATGCAGATGGACCGTTTCTCGGGCGGTTTCAGGCTCAAGATCGAGCAAATCTGGGACCTGGGCGCCGCGCGCTGCCGCTTTGGCAAGTTCCTGCGCGTCAAGGTCAATGGTCAAGCGCCGGACATTGCCCGGCTCTTGCGCGAGTTTCCGGTCGAGCGCGAAGCGACCGAACATGGCGAACTGGTCAAAGGCTTGGGTGTGCGCTTGCAGCTGGAGCGCCGCAGCTCCGAAGTGGCAGCTCGCGCCGAGCTGGCGCTGGGCGATCAGGTGAAGTTTTTCCCCTCGGATGCCGCGTTGGCCAGCTGGATGGCGCAGGCCGATGGCGGCCAGGCCCAGATCGTCTACGACTGATCAGTCCAGGGGGCGGAAGCCCAGCACGATGACCGATGGCACGCGACCGTCGGTATCCAGGGGCAAGGTGCGTGTTTTGTCGATGGCTTTGAGCACCGCATCGTCCCAGGAAGCATTGCCACTGGACTGCAGCAGACGGCGGCTCAGGATGGTGCCGTTGCTGGAGGCTCGCACTTCTACTTCTGCGCGCGGATTGCCTGGCACATCTCCCGGGAAAGTGATGTTGGGCTTGATCCTGCCCACCAGTCGTCCCGCGTAAGTGGCTGACGGGCCGGAAGACTTGAGTGCAGTGCCCGTGCTGTTTTCGCCGCCAGTGGCGCCAGCCAGCCCGGCCATGCGCTTGAGGTTTTCCTTGCGAATGGCTTCGGCGCGGGCGGCATCAGCCTTGGCCTGTGCTTCTGCTTTTTTGCGCTGTTCGGCTTCGGCTTTCTTTTTCTCCTCTGCCTTTTTCTTGTCGCGCTCTTTCTCTTCCTTGAGTTTTTCTTCTTTCAGCTTTTTTTCTTTTTCCAGCTTTTCCTTGCGCAGCTTCTCGGCCTTCTCTTTTTCGAGGGCCTTTTTCTTGTCTTCTTCTTTTTGCTTTTTCAGTGCGATCTCGGCATCTCGCTGTTGTACTTCGGGCTCGGGTGCGGGGCGGGGCGCTGGCTTGGGTGGCTCGGGCTTGACGGGTTCGGGCTCGGGCGCTGGCTCGGGCTCCACCAGTTGGGGGGCGGCTTGCTGGGGAATGGCAGACCACAGCTCGGCCTCAGCAGTGACCACGGTGGGCTGGGTACTCCAGCGTGTGGCCAGACCCAAGGCCACAAACAGCAGCAAGTGTGCGGCTGCGGCCAAACCGTAGGAGCGCCCACGCGCGGGCTCGGGCGGGGGGGCAAACTCGGCCTGGAAGGATGTGCTCAGCTGCGACAAACCCGTGTCCTTTACGGTGCCAGTTGAACGGACAGACCTACGCGGGCAATGCCAGCGCGTTGCAGGGTGTCCATGACCTTGACCACGTTTTCGTATTTGACGTTGCGGTCAGCGCTGATCACCACGGCGGTGTTGTTATCGCTGCCTTGGGCGTTTTTCACGGCCTCGGCCACGCCACCGATCATCAGCTTGCTGGTTTTGCCATCAGCGACCAATTCCAGCGTTTCGTCTTTCTGGATGACCACTTGCAAGACTTTGTCGGGCTGCTTGTTGGCTTTGCCAATGCTGGGCAGATCGACCACGCTGGGCGTGATCATGGGGGCGGTGACCATGAAGATGATCAGCAGCACCAGCATGACGTCGATGAACGGCACCATGTTGATTTCGTTGACGGCGCGGCGACCGCGCCCTCGGTGTGCAACTGCAGGCATGGCGTGCTCCCCGATCAGTGGCCGGATGCGGTGGCAGCACTGGCGCCCAAGCTGCGCTGCAGGATGTTGGAGAACTCTTCGATGAAGGTTTCCAGCTTGATGGCCACGCGGTCAATGTCGCGTGCAAAGCGGTTGTAGGCGACGACCGCAGGGATGGCTGCAAACAGGCCAATGGCGGTCGCTACCAGGGCTTCGGCAATGCCAGGAGCCACGGTGGCGAGGGTCACTTGCTGCAGGTTGGCCAGGCCAGTGAAGGCGTGCATGATGCCCCACACGGTGCCGAACAGGCCCACATAAGGCGAAACCGAACCCACGGAAGCCAGGAAAGACAGTTGCGATTCGGCCGCGTCAAGCTCGCGCTGGAAGCTGGCGCGCATGGCGCGGCGGGCCCCGTCGAGCAGGGTGCCGGCATCGGTGATGCGGCGCTCGCGCAGTTTCTGGTATTCGCGCATGCCGCTGGCGAAGATGCGCTCCATGGGGCCGGCTTGTTTGGCGTTCTGGCTGGCGGCAGAGAATAATTCGTTCAGGCTGGTGCCCGACCAGAAGACGCGCTCGAACTCATCGTTGAGGTCCTTGATGCGTTTGATGGCCGTGAGCTTGCGAAAAATCGCTGCCCAGCTGGCCACGGAAATGGTCAGCAAAATCGCCATGACGATCTGGACCACAAAGCTGGCGTGCAACACCAGCGAGATGATGGACATGTCGTTGTTCATTTCAAAGCTTCCAGAATGGAGGTGGGAATACGTCCCGGTTTGAGGGTGGATGCATCGACCCAGCCGATGCGAATGGTACCTTCGGCCAGCAGCACATCTGGCAGGCCTTCTTGTTTGAGCAAGACCTGCTGTGCAATCGTCAGGCTTACGCGGCCGGCCTCTTGCACTCGGGCAGTGACCCACAGGGCATCGTCGAGCCGGGCGGGGCGGTGGTATTTGACGGCAGTTTCGCTGACCACAAACATGCCGCCGGCTTGTTCCTTGAGCGCTTGCTGGCCATAGCCCAGAGAGCGTAACCACTCGGTGCGGCCGCGTTCCATGAACTTGAGGTAGTTGGCGTAGAAGACGATGCCCCCGGCATCTGTGTCTTCCCAATAGACGCGCAGGGGAAAGCCGAAAGGAGTTTGCTCTGGGTTCATGGTCTGCATCATGGGTTGAGCCAGGCGTTCAGGCGTTCAATGGCTGTGCGCAGCTCGGCCATGGAATTTGCAGTGGAAAAACGCACAAAGCGCGCCGTATCTGCCTGGCCAAAGTCTCGCCCAGGCGTGATGGCCACATGCGCATGCTCCATGGCGGCAAAGGCGAAGTCCCAACTGTCCTTGAGCCCCAGTTTCTGGCAGGCCTGTGAGCAGTCGGCCCAGGCGTAGAAGGCGCCATCGGGCATGACCGGCACGCTCAGCCCCAGGGCGTTGAGCGCGGGAATGAAGTAGTCGCGGCGGGCCTTGAACTCGGCGCGGCGCTGTTCGTACAGGGCCAGGCTGTCGGCTTCGAAGCAGGCCAGCGCCGCTTGCTGGGACACGGTGCTGGCACAGATGAACAGGTTTTGCGCCAAGCGCTCGATGGCGGGTACCAGGCGCTCGGGCACCACCAACCAGCCCAGACGCCAGCCGGTCATGTTGAAGTACTTGCTGAAGCTGTTGATGCTGATGATGTCATCGCTGATTGCCAGCGCGGTTTGGCCGTAGGCCTCGTCGTACGAGAGGCCGAGGTAGATTTCGTCAATCAGGGTGATGCCACCGCGCGCGCTGACCACCTCGTGAATGCGGCGCAGCTCAGCAGGGTCTATGGAAGTGCCCGTGGGGTTGGAGGGCGAAGCCAGCAGCACGCCCCGCGTTTGGGCGCCCCATGCGGCCTGCACCTTGGCAGCGCTGAGCTGAAAGCGCTCTTCGGCTGTGGTGGGAACCATGATGGCCGTACCCTCTGCTGCGCTCACGAAATGCCGGTTGCAGGGGTAGCTGGGGTCGGGCATGAGGATTTCATCGCCCGCTTCAATCAAGGCCAGGCATGCCAGTTGCAACGCTGCCGAGGCGCCTGCGGTCACGACAATGCGGCTGGCTGGAACCTGTACGCCAAAGCGGGTGCCGTACCAGTGGCTGATGGCCTGGCGCAAGGGCTCCGTGCCCAGCGCTGCGGTGTACTGCGTCTGCCCTTGTGCAATGCATTGCTGGGCAGCTTGTTGCACCAGAGGAGGCGCGGTGAAGTCCGGCTCGCCAATGTTCAGGAAGATCATCGGGCGATCGGTGTGCGCCACTTTGCTCGCCAGGGCTTGTGCGGCCTTGGCGACTTCCATCACGTAAAAGGGCTCAATGCGCTCGGCGCGCTGCGAAATGCGCATGGGGGTGTGTCGGTGGGTGGTCAGTTGCGGGCGCGGCCAGCGGCGCGGTCGGCTTCGACCTCGGCGGTGCGCAGTTGCGGGGCCAGGGCGCTGAGCACGGCGTTGACGTATTTGTGGCCATCGGTGCCGCCAAAGTCCTTGGCCAGCTCGATGCACTCGTTGAGCACCACACGCCAGGGCACATCCAGGCAGTGCTGGAACTCGTACAGGCCAATCCACATGCAGGCGTGTTCGATGGGCGAGATCTCGCTCATGGGGCGGTCCAGCTTGGGAGCAATCAGTGCGTTGAGTTCGGCGGACTGCTCTATGCAGCCGTAGAGCAGGGCATCGTAGTGCGCGATGTCAGCCTTGTGGAAACCAGAGAGGTCACGGGTGAAGATGTCAATGTCCGACGCTTCGTTGCCGCCTACCAGATGTTGGTAAAGGGCCTGCAACGCAAATTCGCGCGAGCGGCTGCGGGCGGGCTTGGACGCTGACTTGCGGGTGCCAGCGGCTTTCAAAGGCGCTTCGCTCATGCTTGCTCCTCGTCGTCCACCAGTTCGGCCAGATCGGCAGAAAGGTCTTCCAACACGGTGGCCATTTCAACAGCCACGCGGGCGGCATCACGGCCTTTTTCGTGCTGGCGGGCGACGGCTTGTTCCAGGTTCTCTACAGTGAGGATGGCGTTGGCAATCGGCAGGTGATAGTCCAGGCCCACGCGGGTCACACCAGCGCCGGACTCGTTGGCCACGAGTTCGAAGTGGTAGGTTTCGCCGCGGATGATGCAACCCAGGGCGATGAGCGCGTCGTACTCGGCACGCTCGGCCATGGCCTGAAGGGCCAGCGGCACTTCAAGAGCGCCAGGCACAAACACATGGTCGATGTCTTGCACGCCCAGCGCTTCAAGTTCGGCGATGCAGGCTGCTGCCAGCGCGTTGGTGATGTCTTCGTTGAAGCGGGCCTGCACGATGCCGATGTGCAGGTACTGACCGTCGAGCTCAAGGGCCTGACCTTTGTTGGCGTCTTGCATATTCTTATTCCTTGGGGATGTACCCGGTGATTTCGAGGCCGTAGCCGGTCATGCTGGGCATGCGGCGCGGGTTGCCCATGAGTTTCATTTTGTGTACGCCGCATTGGCGCAGGATCTGTGCGCCAATGCCGTAAGTGCGCAGGTCCATGCGACCACGCTCTGGGGCCTGAGCCGGGCGGGCGCTGCCTTCAAATTGGGCCAGAAGTTGCTCGGCCGATTCGCCGCAGTTGAGCAGCACGGCAACGCCCTGGTTCTGGCTGTGCAGGTATTGAAGGCTGGTGTCCAGGCTCCAGGAGTGCATGGATCGGTTGAGCTCCAGAGCGTCGAGCACCGACAGCGGCTCATGCACGCGCACGGGCACTTCGGCGTCCTGGCTCCACTGGCCTTTGACCAGAGCCAGGTGAACCGATTGGCTGGGCTTGTCGCGGAAGGCGTGGGCGGTGAATTCGCCGTGGCCGGTCTGGATGCTGCGGCTGCCAATGCGCTCGACCAGCGATTCGTTGCGGCTGCGGTATTCGATCAGATCGGCAATGGTGCCGATTTTCAGGCCGTGTTCAGCGGCAAAGAGCTGCAAATCCGGCAAGCGGGCCATGGTGCCATCGTCCTTCATGATCTCGCAAATCACTGAGGACGCAGAGCAGCCAGCCATGGCAGCCAGGTCGCAACCGGCCTCGGTATGGCCAGCGCGCATGAGCACGCCGCCGTCCACCGCTTGCAGCGGGAACACGTGGCCGGGTTGAACCAGGTCGGTAGGCTTCGTGCTTGGAGCGACGGCTACCTGAATGGTTTTGGCGCGGTCAGCCGCCGAGATGCCGGTGGTCACGCCTTCGGCCGCTTCGATCGAGACAGTGAAGGCCGTGCTGTAGACCGTACCGTTGCGCGCGGCCATGGGCGGCAGCTTGAGGTATTCGCAACGCTCGCGGGTCAGCGTCAGGCAGATCAGGCCACGGCCGAAGCGGGCCATGAAGTTGATGGCCTCGGGCGTGACATGGTCAGAGGCCAGCACCAGGTCGCCTTCGTTTTCGCGGTCTTCCTCGTCCACGAGGATGACCATGCGGCCGGCTTTCATCTCGGCCACGATCTCGTCGACTGGCGAAATGGCCACTGGTTTCAGGGAGGAACTCATGCCTTGTCTTTCAGGTTGAGGCCTGCGCTGAGCATGCGCTCCACATAGCGGGCCACGGTGTCGATTTCGAGGTTGACGCGGCTGCCAGCCTTCAGGCTGCCCAGCGCGGTGTTCTGTACGGTGTGCGGAATCAGGTTGATGCTGACTTCGCAGCCCTCGGCCAGGTCGGCGACCTTGTTGACCGTGAGGCTGACGCCGTTGATGGTGATCGAGCCTTTGTAGGCCAGGTATTTGGACAAGGCAGGGGGGGCGATGACGCACAGCTCCCAGCTTTCGCCAATTTGTTCGAAGCGGCTGATGCGGCCGACCCCGTCCACATGGCCGGAGACGATGTGGCCCCCGAGGCGGTCGTGTGCTCGCAAGGCTTTTTCAAGGTTGATGGGCCCTGGCTGGTCCAGACCGCAGGTCTTGTCCAGCGATTCGGCGGAGATGTCGATCGTGAACTGGCGCGAGGCCGGGTCGAAGGTGGTGACGGTCATGCAAGCGCCATTGAGGGCGATGCTATCGCCCAGGCCCACGTCGTCGAGGTAGCCGGCTGGCGCCTCGATGGTCAGGCGCTTGCCATGCTGTAAAGAGCTACCCAGGTCGTGGAGGGCGACGATTCGCCCCACGCCGGTGATGATTCCGGTGAACATCCGCATATTTTCGCAGGAACTGGGGCTGTTTCCTGGGAAGGGCAGGAAAAAGCCTGCGCTCAACCTAGGGAAAGCCATGTGAAGGCCATGTCAGCAAGGGTCCCTAGAATATGTTGCATCGCAGCAAGCCCCAGGGCTGCTGGACTGTCTGGAGCTACAAGTGTCTGTTTCGTCAAAAGCAAAGCCTGCGTCTCATGCTGATGAGGGCTTGCACATCATCAAAAAATACCCCAACCGCCGCTTGTACGACACGCAAACCTCCAGCTATGTGACGCTGGCAGAAGTCAAGCAACTGGTGCTCAAGGCCCAGCCTTTTGCCGTGCGGGATGCTAAAACCGGCGAGGACCTGACCCGTTCCATCCTGCTGCAAATCATTCTGGAAGAAGAGGCGGCAGGCGTGCCCCTGTTCAGCGAACAGGCCTTGGCCAACATCATCCGTTTTTATGGCCATGCATCGCAGTCCTACATGGGTAGCATGCTCGACAGCCAGCTCAATGCCCTGGCACAGTGGCAAACGCGCCTGGGTGAACAGTCCGCCCCTTTGATGGAGCAAATGAAAAAACAGACCGAGCAAATGTGGGGCGCCTTTGGCCTGAAGCTGTAAGCCTGCAGCGCCCGGCCCGTTTTGCGGGGACAATCGGGGCATGAACGCAACCGAACAAGCTTCCACGCAAAACGCCCCCAAAGTGGGCTTTGTCAGCCTGGGCTGCCCCAAGGCGCTGACCGACTCCGAATTGATCCTCACGCAGCTCAGCGCTGAGGGCTACCAAACCTCCAAAACCTTTGATGGGGCCGACTTGGTCATCGTCAACACCTGTGGTTTCATTGACGATGCCGTCAAGGAAAGCCTGGACACCATTGCCGAAGCCCTGGCCGAAAACGGCAAAGTCATTGTGACGGGCTGTCTGGGCGCTCGCACAGGCGAAGAGGGCGGCAACTTCGTGCTCGACAAGCACCCGAGTGTGCTGGCTGTGACCGGCCCCCATGCGACGCAAGAGGTGATGGACGCAGTGCATACGCATTTGCCCAAGCCCCACGACCCCTTCATGGACCTGGTGCCCGGCGGGTTTGGTGAGGCAGGCCTCAAGCTGACGCCTCGGCATTACGCCTATCTGAAAATCAGCGAAGGCTGCAACCACAGTTGCACCTTTTGCATCATCCCGTCCATGCGCGGCGATTTGGTGTCTCGCCCGATTGGCGATGTGCTCAAGGAAGCCAAAGCCCTTTTTGAAGGCGGCGTCAAGGAGCTGTTGGTGGTCAGCCAGGACACGTCGGCCTATGGCGTGGATGTGAAATACCGCACCGGTTTTTGGGATGGCCGTCCGGTCAAGACCCGCACGCTGGAGCTGGTGCAGGCGCTGGGCGAGTTGGCCCGGGAACACGGCGCCTGGGTGCGCTTGCACTATGTGTACCCGTACCCCAGTGTGGACGAGATCATTCCGCTCATGGCTGAAGGCCTGGTCTTGCCTTACCTGGATGTGCCGTTCCAGCACAGCCACCCCGATGTGCTCAAGCGCATGAAGCGCCCGGCCAGTGGCGAGAAAAACCTGGAGCGCATCCAGCGCTGGCGCGAGCTGTGCCCCGAGCTGGTGATTCGCAGCACCTTTATTGCCGGCTTCCCGGGCGAAACGGAAGAAGAGTTTGAGCACCTGCTCAACTTTGTGCGCGAGGCGCAAATTGACCGCGCCGGTTGCTTTGCCTACAGCCCTGTGGATGGCGCCACGGCCAATGCTCTTGCTGGGCAGGTGCCTGACGCGCTGCGCGAGGAGCGCCGCTCACGCTTCATGGCGGTGGCCGAAGAAGTGTCGATCGGGCGTTTACAACGCCGCATCGGGGTCACCATGCAGGTGCTGGTGGATTCGGCGCCTGCCATGGGTCGCCGTGGCGGGGTGGGCCGTAGTTATGCCGATGCGCCCGAGATTGATGGCACCGTGCGCCTCTTGCCGCCCGAGAAGATAAGCAAAACCCTGAAGGCTGGCGAGTTCACGAAAGCCCGAATTGTTTCGGTGGACGGCCACGACCTGGTGGCGCAGCCGGTATAAAGCAAAAAAGCCGATGCAATAGCATCGGCTTTTCAAATTTTGGTGCCCAGGAGAGGACTCGAACCTCCACGCCTCGCAGCGCTAGTACCTGAAACTAGTGCGTCTACCAATTCCGCCACCTGGGCATCTCAGGAAGCTCGCATTGTACACACAATCGGTGGCGTTCAGATGACTTTGCAAATGTTTTTGCGCCGCACAAAACAAAAAAGCCGATGGGCAAATTGCATCGGCTTTTTGGAGAGATTTGTCGGTAATATTGGTGCCCAGGAGAGGACTCGAACCTCCACGCCTCGCAGCGCTAGTACCTGAAACTAGTGCGTCTACCAATTCCGCCACCTGGGCATCTCAGGAACTAAGGATTGTATATCAAAAAAGCAGCTCCCCCCAGCGGTTTGCTGGACGAAATCGAAGGTACGGTGCAAGGTCACCGTGATGGACATGGCTTTGTGGTTCGCGACGATGGCGAGCCTGACATCTACTTGCCGCCCAACGAGATGCGCGCTGTTTTGCACAAGGACAGGGTGCGTGTGCGCATCGTCCGGCAGGACAAGCGTGGCCGCCCCGAGGGGCGGGTGGTGGAGATCGTCAAGCGTTCGGAGCAACCGATCATTGGCCGCCTGCTCCAAGAGGGGGGCTTGTGGCTTGTAGCGCCTGAAGACAAACGCTATGGACAGGATGTACTGATCTCCAAAGGGGCGTTAGGGCAGGCCAAAGCGGGGCAAGTGGTGGTCACTGAATTGACCGAACCCCCGGCGCTGTATGGTCAACCCGTGGGCCGTGTACGAGAAGTGCTGGGCGAGGTCGACGACCCCGGCATGGAGATTGAGATCGCCGTGCGCAAGTACAGCGTGCCGCATGAGTTTTCCGAGGCGTGCATTGCACAGTCCCGCGGACTGCCCGACAAGGTCATGGCCAAGGACCGCAAGGATCGCATCGATCTGCGTGATGTCCCGCTGGTCACGATTGACGGCGAAGACGCGCGCGATTTTGACGATGCGGTGTACTGCGAGCCTGCCAAGATTGGCCGTGCGCAGGGTTGGCGTTTGCTGGTTGCTATTGCCGATGTGTCGCACTATGTGCAAACGGGTAGTGCGATTGATGTGGATGCGTACGACCGCGCCACCAGTGTGTACTTTCCGCGCCGCGTGATTCCGATGCTGCCGGAAAAACTGTCCAACGGCTTGTGTTCGCTGAACCCGGATGTGGATCGCCTGTGCATGGTTTGCGACATGTTGATCACGGGGTCGGGGCAGGTGCATGCCTACCAGTTTTATCCGGCGGTGATGCACAGCCACGCGCGCTTTACCTACACCGAAGTGGCCGCCATTTTGGCCAATACGCGTGGTCCCGAGGCTCAGCGCCGAAAGGAACGCGTTGACGATCTGATCAACCTCCACGATGTATACCGCGCCTTGCTGGGTGCACGTGAGCGCCGTGGTGCGGTGGACTTTGATACGACCGAAACGCAGATCGTGTGCGATGACAGCGGGCGTATTGAAAAGATCGTGCCGCGTACCCGCAACGACGCTCACCGCGTCATTGAAGAGGCCATGCTGGCGGCCAACGTTTGCAGTGCGGACTTCATTGCGCACAACCACCATCCCGGCTTGTTCCGTGTGCACGAAGGGCCGACACCCGAGAAGCGGGAAATCCTGCGCAGCTACCTGCGCGCCATGGGGGTGGCCGTTAATTTGGGGGATGAGCCGCACCCGTCAGATTTCCAGAAAATTGCCGAGATGGTCAAGGAGCGGCCCGACGCGCAGCAGATTCATACCATGCTGCTGCGCTCCATGCAGCAGGCCATCTACACGCCCATCAACAGCGGACACTTCGGTCTGGCGTATGAGGCGTACACCCACTTCACCAGCCCGATTCGCCGGTACCCGGATTTGCTGGTGCATCGGGTGATCAAAGCCATTCTGGAGCGGCGTAAGTACGCTTTGCCAGCCTTGCCTTTGCCAGGCGAGGCGCATGCGCAGCTGGCGCGTCGCTTGTCGAAAAACAAGTCCGCAGGTACGCAAGGCAACCGTGCGGCACCACGTGTGCAAATGACGGCGGGTGAGCAGCAAGCCTGGGAGGCTGCAGGTCTGCATTGCAGCGCCAACGAGCGCCGTGCCGACGAGGCCAGCCGCGATGTGGAGGCTTGGCTCAAGTGCAAGTTCATGCGCGAACACCTGGGCGAGGAGTACAGCGGCGTGGTCACTGCGGCGACCAGTTTTGGTCTGTTTGTGACGCTTGATGCGCTCTACGTTGAGGGCTTGGTCCACATCACCGAGCTGGGAGGTGAGTACTTCCGCTTCGATGAAGCGCGCCAGGAACTGCGCGGTGAGCGCACCGGCATTCGTTACGCCATTGGCACCAAGGTGCAGGTGCAGGTCAGCCGTGTGGACCTGGACGGCCGCAAGATCGACTTCCGTCTCGTCAAGCCCGGTGACGACCTGGTGCCGCGAGCCATGCGCGACAAAGCGGGTGCATCGGCAGACTCAGGCCCGCGTTCCAAGGAGCGCAAAGACAGGCATCGTTCAGCTGCCAAGCCGCAGCCTGGCGAGCTTGCCCGTTCACCAATTCAGGCGATCAAGGCTTCCGTGAAAAACGCAAGCGCCCGGAAAAAGGGCAAAGAAAAAAGCAAGGCTTCGCGCAAATCGCGTTGGTGATTCAGCGCAGGCTGTGCGCCAGGGCGCTGGCTGTCAGCGCCCGGTCTTCGGGCCAGGTGTCGGCCAGCTGCCCGTGCTGCCATACAGCAGATTGAAGGGCTGTCCACGCATCTTGTGTTTGGGCCAGTCGAGCGCCAATCAAGCCCGCCAGCACATCGCCCGTGCCGCCCGTGGCCAGGCGAGCGTTGCCGCTGGTGTTGATGCGCGGCGTTTCACCAGGGCAAGCCAGCACAGTGCCCGAGCCTTTGAGAGCCACGCAGCAGTGGTAACGTTCTGCAAGGGTTTGAGCAGCGCCAAGTCGATCCGCCTGAATGTGTGACGTATCGGTTTGGAGCAGGCGCGCAGCCTCCAATGGGTGAGGCGTGATGACCGTGGCTTTCGGTGAGCGTTTGTGCATGAGGCTCTGTAGCCAGGGGTCGCGCGCCAGTGCATTGAGCGCGTCTGCGTCCAGCACCATGCGGGCGCTGTATTGCGTCAATCGGCCCAGGTGTTGGGTAATCGCTTGACCGCCACCGCAACCTGCCACCACGGTCAACTGCGCCAGATCCAGTGCTTCGGGGCTGCGTTGCATCACATCTGCAGGCACATGCGTGCCCACAGGGGCTTCGTCCAGCAAAGCCAACATGACTCGACCTGCGCCTGCGTGCAAGGCGGCTGTGGCAGCCAATACGGCGGCTCCGGTCATTCCCATGGTTTGATGCGCCAGTCCTTGGCCACCCACTACCGCCACATCGCCGCGGGTGCCTTTGTGGCTGGCGTGCGGCCAGGGCAGGGGGCTTGCGGGCAGGTTTAGCCAGGCTTCGGGCTCAGGGGCTGCGGGCAGTGGATCGGGCAGCCCCAGCGTGTTGAGCCAAATTTGCCCGCACATGTCTCGACCGATGCCCATGAATAGGCCAGGCTTGGCGCCCAGCAGGGTCAGGGTGTGGGTGGTTTTGACAACGGATGAGGCTTCGCCAAAAGGCTGTCCGTTGTCGGGGTTCAGACCGGAGGGAATGTCTACCGCCAGGACTGTGGCCGCGCAGCTGTTGATCTGGTCAATCGCTTCGCGCAGTGCGCCTTGCGGTGCGCGGGTGCTGCCCAGGCCCAGCAGGGCGTCGATGCACAGGTCTTGTTTGCCCAACACCAAAGGTGCAGATACGGGCATGAATGGAACGCCTGCCTCGAGGGCGCGTTGGTAGGCACGTTGCGCATCCGCAGGCAATGCGTCTGGCTCGGCCAGCAGGCGAACCTGTACGGCGCGCCCCCACTGCTGCAGGTGCATGGCCGCTTCGAGCCCGTCTCCGCCGTTATTGCCAGGGCCGGCAAATATGCAAACCTGGCGAGCATGCGGGGCCAGAGCCTGGGCCAATTGAGCCAGCGCCAGCCCGGCCAGGTCCATCAAAGGGCTGGGGCTGCTTTGTTGCCAAAGGGCTTCCAGTTGGCGCAAGCGGGCCGTTTTCCAGATCGGGGTGGGGTGTTGGGCAGGGGTCAGGCGTGTGGTGCTCATCGGTTCAGGGTATTCCCGGGTGCTATAATTTCAAGGCTTTGCGAGCTGGGGTCTCTTTTACAGAGACAAAAGACCGCAAAGAAATCGCAAACCTGTCCTCACAAGGTGTCGCTGCATGCAGTGATTGTCGGGCAGGATTTAAGACATAACCTTTGGAGTATTCAAAATGTCCGTCACCATGCGTGAAATGCTGGAAGCCGGTGTCCACTTCGGTCACCAAACCCGCTTCTGGAACCCCAAGATGGCCCCCTTCATTTTCGGCCATCGCAACAAGATCCACATCATCAACCTGG
>JACCDV010034824.1_pt1 | contig 31157 bp, 28 predicted proteins | sample 7446131 | NCBI WGS metagenome assembly JACCDV01 (sample SAMN15323448, study PRJNA562643) | freshwater metagenome | isolation source: river surface water | place: USA:Blue River Watershed | collected 2017-08-17 | reverse complement strand
AGGTTACAAATATCGAATATTTATTCAAATAAAATAAATATATTGACGTTTTTCTAGCGCTTAAAACTGCAAGTTTCATGAATTATTTTAAACTCTCTTTTTTATTTCTTTGTTTTTGTGGGTCCATGACACTTCATGCCCAAGTACAAAAAATTGTGCTTGAATGGACGGATTCATCGCTTGCTAAGAACGGGGATTATTCAACTCAGTTACAAGTAATCAAACGTTTTGGCTTAGATTTAAACAAGCCATTTTTTTCAATGCAAGAAGCCAGTAAATTAAAGAACGGATCCGTACAAATACTGAATGTAAAATCAGAACCAGTTCCGACTCAGGAGGCACAGAAGTTCACTCAGTTGGGTGTTCAATTCAGGACTGATTTTGAAATAGAAGCTAAAATTGTTAGCGATGCTGGTAAACCATTACTTTCCATGTATGGTTTTGGTGTGCGCTCCAGAAATGGTAGTTTAGAAAGATTGCTTTCTTTTGATATTGTTGTCAAGGAAGAAGCAAACTCAAATACCAAAGATTACGCGGCTCATTCTATTTTGGGAACAACAACAGGTAAATGGTACAAAATAGCTGTTAATCGAGATGGTATCTACAAATTAGACAAGCCCTTTTTAGCGGCTTGCGGCATAAATACAGCGAATTTAAATCCTCAACATTTTCATATTTTTGGTAATGGTGAAGGGGTCATAGCCGAGTTAAATTCGGTGCCGTTTACAGATGATCTTGCGCAAAATGCCATTCAAATTGTCGGTGAAAACGATGGTGTATTTAATGACAACGATTATGTACTCTTTTACGGTTGGGGCCCGCATCGTTGGGATCCAGTAGCAGGTGGTTTATTCAATCAAACACGTCATCCGTATTCAGACTCATCGTATTATTTTATTTATATCGGTTCAGACGTTGCGCCTTTAAGAATCAGTCAGGCAGCAGTAATTGATGCGCCAGCGGACACAACTGTTACGGCATATACTTATAGAGATGTTTATGAAAATGATATAGTCAATTTGGTTTCAGGCGGACAGCGCTGGTATGGTGAAGAATTTGATGTCGAATTGACTCAAAGCTTCAATTTTAGTATCCCGAATATTGTCAATGAGCCTGTTAGATTTCAGGTGAGTTTTGCATCGAATGCGCGTTCTTCCGGCAACTTGTTCAAACTTAAAAAAGGAGCAACGGTGCTTGGGCAAACCTCAATGCCCTTTTCCAGTAACTATTTTCAAAGAGGAATTTTGCAGTGCAATGATTCTACACCTTCATCAAATCTGAATTTAACAATCGAAATAGACCGCTTGAATCCAAATGTCGTAACCAACTTGGATCGAATTCTTGTGCACGCAAAAAGGAATTTGGTCATGGTTGGCAATCAAATGAACTTTCGAGTGGGTTCGTGGTCTCTGACGACTGGTGTGGCAGCATATCAACTTAGTGGTGCGAGTCAGAGTACTTTTGTTTGGGATATTTCTGATAAGCATCAGCCAATGCTCATGCCAAAGCAATTTGCGTCAGGATTACTTAGTTTCAATACGAATGTAGGTTACAAGGAATTTGTGGCGGGTTCAGGAACAGCTTTTTTTACCCCAGGATTTATAGAAACAGTTTCTTTTCAAGATCTTCATAGTCTAGCGCAAGCCGATTACCTCATGGTGACGCATCCGGATTTTTTAGCACAAGCAAATCGTTTGGCAGATTTACACCGCGCGAACGGCTTAAGTGTTCATGTCATTCAACCGCAAGCAATTTATAATGAGTTCAGCTCAGGGATGCAAGATCCTGCAGCCATACGCCGTTTTGTAAAAATGTTTTACGACCGTGCACTCGCCAATGATCCGGCTACTAAGCCAAAATATCTGCTGCTTTTTGGCGACGGAACTTTTGACCCGAAAAACAGGGTAGCAAACAACAATAACTTTATTGTAACCTATCAAACGGCAAGCAGTGAAAACTTGATTGAGGCGATGGTCGTAGATGATTTCTTTGGCATGCTCGATGACAACGAAGCGATAGGCGCTAGTGATATCATGGACATTGGTGTTGGGCGAATAATTAGCAGTACCAATCTACAAGCCAAGCAGATCGTCGATAAAATTGAGCACTACATGAAAAATGGCTCTGACTTTTATCCTGTAGGGAGTTCATGCTGCATGAATACCCAAACTGACAAAACATTTGGAGATTGGCGCTTACAATATTTACTAATGGCAGATAATCGAGATGACGGTCGTTTTGTAGAAATTGATGCAGAGGAACAATATAGCATTGCTCGGCAAACCAATCCTGAAATTAATTTTAATAAGGCATACATGGATGCTTATCCAAAGGTAGTTACGGCTGGTGGGGAGCGCTTTCCGGCAATGGTCAATGCCATAGATGCCAATATTCAGCGTGGCGTGTTAGTAGCCAACTACATTGGTCATGGTGGAGAAGCTGGTCTTGCAGATGAACGCGTGGTGGCTATCGATCAAATCAACTCTTGGAGCAACATCAATGCTTTGCCACTATTTGTTTCAGCAACTTGTGAATTTACGCGTTTTGATGACCCTGAAAGGGTTTCGGCCGGTGAATTGGTCTTTTTGAACCCTACAGGAGGTGCGGTAGCCATGCTGACTACAACTCGTGCCGTTTACATTGGTATCAATACTACAGTAGGTATTGAACTCATGGAGCGAATTTTCAATCGTTACCCTGACGGCACGGCTTATGAATTTGGTGAGTTATCGAGACGTACAAAAAACGCTGCATCGGCTAGTTCTTCAAACAAGCGCAGTTTTACTTTAATCGGTGATCCTGCCTTGCGCCTGGCCTTGCCGCGTTACCGCATTGTTACTGATAGCATCAATGGACAAAATCCTGCGGTTCAGATGGACACCCTAAGAGCCTTGTCAAAGGCACGTATCAAAGGCCACATTGAAGATTACAACGGAAATATCCTAACTAACTGGAATGGCACATTAACACCAACTATTTTTGACAAGCCAAAGCTTCAAAGTACGCTTGGTCAAGACGAAGAATCGCCGCAAATTCAATTTGAGCAACAAACCAATAAAATATACCGCGGACAATCGAGTATTGTGAATGGCTACTTCGATTTTGAATTTATCGTACCAAAAGATATTGCCTTAAATATGGATTACGGCAAAATCAGTTATTATGGCCACAATGGCGTTTTTGATGCGCAAGGCTTTGATACCAGTTTTTATGTTGGCGGCATTGACCCGAATGGAATACAAGATGTTTCAGGGCCAGAAATCTCCTTATTTATGAACCAAGAGGGTTTTGTGAATGGTTCGATTACTGATGAAAACCCGGTCCTATTGGCAAAGGTACAAGACGAAAATGGCGTCAATACTGTAGGTAATGGTATTGGTCATGATATCGTAGCGATTCTCGATGGTCAAACGGCTCAGCCATTTGTATTGAATGATTTTTATACTGCAGACCTTAATTCATATCAGGCGGGTGAGGTGCGCTATCAGTTCAAGGACCTCGCTCCTGGAAAACACACCTTGGCCTTGAAAGTTTGGGATGTCAACAACAATTCAAATATGGCCCAAATTGATTTTGTGGTACAACAAAAAGAAACACCGACCTTACAACATGTACTCAATTACCCAAATCCGTTTACAACGCGCACAGAGTTCATGTTTGAACACAATCAATCGTGCTCGAGCCTAGATGTGCAAGTTCAGATATTTACAGTAGCAGGTCGTTTAGTCAAGACCATCCAACAAGAAGTACCCACTGCCGGCTTCCGGATTTCGGGCATCTTTTGGGATGGCCGAGATGATTTTGGAGATGAATTGGCACGCGGCACTTATTTGTATCGCTTAAGTATCCAAACCCCTGACGGCGCCTTTGCAGAGCAAACCGAAAAACTTGTATTGTTAAAATAGAAATTTCCTATCTTTACCCCTCCTATGAAAAGAATCTTTTCCCAATCTATTCAACTGATCTGCGGTGTTTTCGCCGTATCGTTTCATGCCTTTGCACAACCTACGGGTGGTTCGGGTGTCACTGACAACGATTTACAGCTCAATACCCTCACCACATCTTTGCCTTTTATGGCAATTACCCCTGACTCAAGAGCCGGCGGAATGGGTGACGCAGGAACAGCACTAAGCGCGAGCTCAACTTCAATTTATTGGAACACTTCGATGCTGAGTTTTGCCAAACAAAAGTCTGAAGCGAGCTTGTCTTATACGCCATGGTTGCGCCAACTCACCAATGACATTCATTTGTCTTATTTGGCGGGCTACAAACAACTCAATAAGGTGCACAGTATTGGCGGCGCTTTGCGTTACTTTAGCCTCGGTGAAATTACTTTTACCGATATCAATGGCGACGTACTGCGCGAAGACAAACCCGCTGAGTTTGAATTAACAGGTGCATACGCCTTTAAATTGGCTGAAAAATTTAGTATTGGTGTCAATGGTAAGTTTGCTTATTCAAACCTCACAGGCGGTTTAACCGTGGCAGGTGTCAATACCAAACCAGGTGTGGTTGGTGCTTCTGACCTTTCATTTAGTTATTACAACGACGACGCGAAGCTTGGCAACACCGACGGTATCTATACTTTTGGACTCACCCTCAATAATATTGGTAACAAAGTGGCTTATTCAGAATTGTCCAGAAGAGATTTCATCCCGATGAATCTTAAAATTGGAAACAGTTTCTTAGCCGAGTTCGACGAATACAACAAAGTTACCTTCTCCTTAGATCTTCAAAGATTACTTGTGCCAACACCAGCATATTATCAACTGATCAATGGCGAGTACGTCATGTTAGCGGGTATGGATGGCGATGTTGGTGTGATCAAATCAATTTTGCAATCTTTCTATGATGCGCCAGGTGTATTGGCCAAAGATGAAAACGGTGATTTTATAGAATTAGCGGACGGAAGTTATGAAATAGTAAAAGGTACGCGCCTAAAAGAAGAGCTTGCTGAAATCAATATTGCTGCAGGCGTAGAATGGTGGTATAGCGATGTATTGGCGCTTCGAGGCGGTGTTTTTTACGAGAATAAGAATAAGGGTAACCGTCAGTTCCTCAATTTAGGAGCTTCTTTGAAATACAATATGTTTGCTATTGATTTCTCTTACTTAGCTTCATTGAATGGCCGTCAGAGCCCTTTAGCAAACACACTGCGTTTTACCTTGCGTTTGAACCTCGGAGGAAACTAAGCATGAAACCCAATATCAGAATCGGATACGGTGTCGATGTACATCAGTTGGCGCCAGGATACCAACTTTGGATTGGCGGCAAGCAACTTGAAGCACCCTTTGGAGCTGTTGGCCACTCTGATGCTGATGTTTTGTTACATGCCATTTGTGATGCACTACTCGGTGCATTGGCGCTCCGTGATATTGGTTTTCATTTTTCAGATCAAGACCCACAATACAAGGGCATCGATTCAAAAATATTGCTGAAACGCGTTTTTGAACTCATTCAAAAGCAGGGCTACGGTATTGTGAACCTCGACGCAACGGTCATCTTAGAAACACCAAAGGTTAACCCTCATATTCCTGAAATGCAGCAAATCATTGCTGACATTTTGCAAATCGAAACTGAGGACATCAGTATCAAAGCAACCACCCACGAAAAAGTAGATTCTTTTGGTGAAAAAAGAGCAATCAAAGCCTATGCGGTGGCTCTTTTATACAAGCTTTAGTGCTTGTCAAGCTGTCTTATTAAGGAACCAATTGAACGTAAACCACTTGCTTGGTTTCGAAGAAATCTTCTTTGAAGAAATCTGCAATCGGATAGCGCTTGATGGGGTATTTCAAACCCGCTAATTCTTCAGTTAAATCACCGCCTTTTAGGTAAAGTATACCATTCTTGTGCTCGTGTAAATTCTTTTGCTTGCTTTTACCTTTTACCCAAGTCAGAAACACAGGCATTTGCGTGACGGCTCTACTGACAATAAAGTCATAGCGCTCTTTGATTTGTTCAGCTCTTAAATGACTTGCACGCACATTTTTCAGTCCCAAACTATTGGCAACTTCGGTAACAACCTTGATTTTTTTACCGATAGAGTCCACCAAATGGAACTCGACTTCTGGAAACAAGATGGCTAAAGGAATACCAGGAAATCCACCTCCTGTACCAATATCTAAAACAGAACTACCCGGCAAGAAACTTTGTATTTTGGCAATGGCCAAAGAATGCAAGACATGCCGTTCTAAAAAATGATCCGTGTCTTTTCTGGAAATTACATTGATTTGTGCATTCCAATGCTCGTAAAGCGCAGGAAGCTGAGCAAATTGTGCTTTTTGTTCAGGGCTTAAATCTGGAAAATAGCGTTCAATAAGCTCCATTAAATGCTGTCTTTGGTTTGTTCCATCATGGCAGCTAAGAAATCGCGCGCTCTGAAAAGTTGAGCTTTAACGGTGCCTAAAGGCAGGTTCATTTCTTCAGCAATCTCTTCATAGCTTTTCTCTTCGAAATAGCGTTTTTCGACAAGCTCACGGTACTTTGGCTTGAGTTTGCTAACTAGTAAGCGCATGTGGACTAAACGTTGGCCATGAATAATGCTTTCCTCAGGGTTTAGGGTCTGAGATTTGGCATCGATGCGCATGCGCTCGCCATCATTTGTGGTAATGCCACGATCAATAGAAGTGACCTCAATGCGTTTTTTGCGAATGAAGTCAATACAGTTATTGGACGCGATTTTAAACAGCCAGGTGCTAAAAGCAAAGCTCGGAGAATATTGATCAAGACGAGCAAATGCCTTGCCGAATGCTTCGATGGTGAGGTCGTCGGCGTCATCTTGATTTTTAACCATCTTGAGCATCATAAAATAAATAGAATCGCGGTAGCGATCCATGAGCTCAGCGTAGGCACTTTGGCTACCACTTTTGGCTGCCGTCACCAGATGAAGGTCTTGTTTGGCTTTTTCTGATAAGTGCTCGTTTTCTACCATCGGTAATACTTTTGCCTTTCGGATATGTAATAAATGACCGGCATCAAGATGCTGTGCAAGAGGTCCCAGAAAGGAAAAAACAAGGCCAATTTTCTTTCGCCAAGTTTATCTAAGCCCCGACCCTGCAACCACCATTTGATGACCAGTGTACCAAGAAAGATTCCTGCGTTTAAAGGCAGAAATGCTTTATTGAACAACAAAGCAACAAAAGAAATCCATAGTAAAAGCACACTACTCGGATAGATTCCTAACAACAGTCTTTTGATAAAGCTGTAACGGGCAGCCGTAGCATGGTGTTTAGACTTCTGTCTGAGCCAAGCACTCCAGGTTTTTGGGGCATGTGCATTGACAAAAGCACTCGGTTCAGTACACAATGCGGGTTTGGTGTAGCGAATGGCATCGTTTAAAAAGAGGTCATCATCACCAGGAATGAGTGCATAGTGGTTTTTAAAACCATTGGTTTTTTGAAAAAGTTGTTTGCTGTAGGCCAAATTCCTACCATTGGCTTTATAGGCCATATTGCCGAGCGCATAAGCAAAAGAAGAAGCGGACATCCAGGTGTTGTCGTATCTAACCAATCGGTTTAAAAATCCTTTTTCTTTTGAAAAAGGGCTATAACCAATCACGAGTTCTTGGTGGTAGGCAGTTGCGGACATCATGTCTTTCAACCATGAACTTGAAGCTGGTTTGCAATCGGCGTCGGTCAGGACAAAATGCTCGTGTTTGGCTGCTTTAATGGCAAGGGTAATCGGAAGTTTCTTACCAGGGCGCAGGTGAGGGCTTTTGCTGAGTTCAACGACTTTGAGTCTTGGGAATTGTCTGGCGAAGGCAATTAAGATCCAGTTGCTGTCGTCGATACTTTGGTTATTGACTACGATGACTTCAAAATCCGGGTAGTCTTGACACAATATATGTGGTAAATTCTCGTAGAGGTTGTCTGATTCATTGCGCGCTGCAATGATCACAGAAACAGGGGGTAGCGCTTGCTGATTAGTGTTTTGCTTCTTTTTGTAAAATGCCCAGCGGGCATAAAACTGAAAGGTATAAAACAGTTGAATGGCTGCAAATAAGCAGAGCAACACAAACAAGAGTGTCCAGTAATCTAAATTAAAATTCGGTATGAGTTCCATCTGTAGAGTACAAAGATGTTCAGTCAAATCAAATACCCGTATCTTTGCCTTAGGTATTTTTCAACATTTTTATGCACTTTGACCTTTTACACCAAGATCCTCAGTCCAAAGCACGCTTAGGAAGGCTCCACACAGCCCACGGCACCATTGAAACGCCAATATTTATGCCAGTCGGAACAGTGGGTTCAGTAAAAGGAGTGCACCAACAAGAGCTTCGCGATGATATCAATGCACAAATCATCCTAGGGAATACGTATCACTTGTTTTTACGCCCCGGAACAGAGGTGCTCGAGGCAGCTGGGGGCTTGCATCAGTTTATTGGTTGGGAGCGCCCCATTCTGACGGACAGCGGAGGTTATCAAGTTTATTCGTTGTCGGGCTCTAGAAAGATTCAAGAAGAAGGGGTAAAGTTTCAATCGCATATTGACGGTAGTTATCATTTTTTCACGCCTGAACGCGCTATAGAAATTCAACGCAGTATTGGCGCCGATATCATCATGGCTTTTGATGAGTGCACGCCGTATCCATGCGACTACAATTACGCCAAAAGATCTATGCACTTAACACATCGTTGGTTGCAACGTTGTTTCACTGCCATGGATGAATCTGAGCCCAAATATGGTTATGAGCAGGCGCTGTTTCCGATTGTGCAAGGAAGCACTTATAAAGACTTAAGAGAAGCGTCAGCACATGCCATTGCCTCCTTTGATGCCGTTGGTAATGCCATTGGTGGTTTGTCCGTTGGCGAGCCAGACGAAGACCTCTATGAAATGACAGATTTAGTCTGCAATATCCTGCCAAAAGATAAACCAAGATATTTAATGGGAGTAGGTACACCAACCAACTTACTCGAGTGTATTGCACTTGGCGTAGACATGTTTGACTGCGTGATGCCGAGCCGCAATGCGCGTCATGGTTTATTATATACTTGGGAAGGCACCATCAACATCAAAAATGAAAAGTGGGCCAAAGATTTTACAGCCCTCGACCCATCTAGTTCAGTTTGGGTGGATCAAGTGTATACAAAGGCTTATCTCAGACACCTTATAAAAACTGGGGAATACCTCGGTTTACAAATTGCTACTATTCATAACCTCGCCTTTTATCTCGAACTCATGCGCGTTGCAAGAGAAAAGATTGCCAGCGGTGAATTCATGACCTGGAAAAATCAAGTTGTACCAAAACTCGGTCAGCGCTTATAGAATGCTCAAAAAAATAGACCGCTATATCATTAAGAAATTTCTCGGCACGTTCTTCTTCATGCTGGGCTTGATTATGCTGTTGTCGGTCGTTTTTGATATTTCTGAAAAGCTCAGTGAGTTTATCTCAAATAAGGCGCCACTGAGCGACATATTTTTCAAATACTACGTGACGTTTGTCCTGTATTACGGAAATACCTTTTCCTCTATGATTATTTTTCTGTCCGTCATTTGGTTCACAGCCAAAATGGCGCAGGATACTGAAATCATTCCGATTTGGTTCTCCGGTAGGCCAGTTGCTCGTTTTTTAAGACCTTATTTCATCGGAGCCACGATCCTAACGATCTTATCGCTGATTCTCAATCACTTTATCGTACCCCGAACAAACAAAGTGCGCTTGGCCTTTGAAGAAAAATACTACCGAGACGTCCTGACTGTAGATAACTATCAGGCAGAATACCCCGGAAATGAACTTGTATATTTTTCAAACTTTTCTGGTCAGGATCAGCGCATTCACGACCTCACCATTCAGAAATGGTCCAAAGACCAAGAGCCTATTTATTTCCTAAGAGCACGTTTTGCAGAAAATAAACCGGGCACGAATCAATGGAAGCTTACTGATTACTACGAAAAAGACTATCAGTTTCCGAAAGGAAAACTCATTCATGGCCGGTCTAAAGACACCACCTTTACGTACCGTATCGATGAAATGGCGCAAAGAGACAATGCGGCACAAGCACTTACTTTTTCCGAGCTAAAAGCGGCGATTGAGCGCGAAAAAATCAAAGGCTCTAAATTGGTTCCGGAGTTTGAAATTGAATTGTATACCCGCACAGCTTTTCCATTTGCTACCTATATCTTAACCATCATTGGTGTTTCGGTGGCTTCTCAAAAGAAGCGCGGTGGTATTGGCATCAATATAGCCATTGGTTTGGCCTTTGTATTCGTTTATATCTTTGCCATGAAAATGCTAACAGTAGCGGCCATAAAAGTAGGGCTTTCGACCTTTTTAGCGGTCTGGATGCCCAATCTTATTTTTGCAGTAATTGCCGTGATTTTTTACAAGCGCGCTCAAAAATAATCAGACCACGCACCAAACACAATGTGCATGCCATCCTCTGCCGCTACAACGTTTTCATGAATTGTTTTGGCTTCATGTAGGTGTTGTTGCGTATCGTCGTATCTCGAAGAAAAATGCCCTAAAATCAAGTATTTACAACCTGCAGTTTTAGCTTGCATAGCTGCTTGTTGAGCCGTAGAATGAAAGGTGCTTTTAGCGCGTTCTTTGTGCTGTTCAGTAAAGGTTGCTTCGTGATAAATAAGATCACAGTTCTCAATGGCTTCTAGGTAATTTGGAGAAGGTTTGGTATCTGAGCAATAAGCATAACTGTAACTTGGAACGGCAGGTAAGGTGTAATCTTCGAACTGATAGATTTTACCATCTCGTTCAATATTTTGGCCAGCTTTTAATTTAGGAAGATCTTCAATGAGCAAGGCAGCTTTTGCAATAGCGGCTTTATCTAGGTTCAGCGGCTTAGGTTTTTCTGAAATACGATATCCTAAAGTGGGGATACGGTGTTTGAGCGCGAAGGCTTCAATTTGCAGGAGGCGGTCTTCAAAAATAAGGGTCTTTGGCCCAGGGACCAATTCGTGAAAGATGAGGTTGAATTGAATAGGGTGACCACCAGCTTCAAGCATATTCTTGATTAAATTTTCGAGACCTGGAGGGCCAAAAATATCAAGGCGTTTGTCCCGGCCAAGTAAGTGCATCGTGGAGAGTAAGCCCGGCAGACCAAAAAAATGATCGCCGTGCAAATGAGAAATCAGGATGTACTGAATTTTTTGAAGTTTGAGTCCAAATTTACGCAGCTGCTGTTGAGTACCTTCGGCGCAATCAATTAAGATGTAGCGCTCATTGCAATTGATGTATTGCGCACTGGCATTTCGCTTTCCGGTAGGCAATGCGGCGCCAGATCCTAAAATATGGAGTTCGAAACTCACTTGGCTAGTAAGTCTAGGGCGTCGTTTTTAGAATGACCAATGTTGAGTACTTTGTCGAGCTGGGCAATTTCAACCAATTTCTGTACACTTGGTTGTAGGCCGCTCAGCGCAAAACTACCATTGGTGTCTTTACAAAGCCGATTGGCAATTAGTACAGCAGATAAACCTGAGGAATCGCAGTATTTGGTTTTGCTGAGGTCTAGGACAATGAAATTGGTGCCCACTTTATTGAGCTGCAGAAAATGCGCTTTGAGTTCAGGCGCATTGCTGGCATCGAGTTTTTCTACCTCACTTGTGACAATAACAATTTCACCCTGAGGGTCTACCGTAAAATTCATTGACAATGATTTAGTCAAAAGTAGAAAAATTATCTTTCGATTTTGGCTGCGAGCAAATAAATTACCGCCATACGAACGGCAACACCATTTTCAACTTGGTCTAATATGATACTTTGCTTGGAATCTGCCACATCGCTTGTGATTTCAACACCACGGTTGATTGGCCCTGGGTGCATCACGATGATTTCTTTTGATAAGCTGTCTAGGAGTTCTTTGTTAAGTCCAAAGAGCGCAGCGTATTCGCGTAAAGAAGGGAAGAACTTGATGTCTTGTCTTTCAAGCTGGATGCGCAACATATTAGCGACATCGCACCACTCAAGTGCTTCTCTGAGGTTATGTGAAACGAGAACGCCTAGTTCAGAGATGTATTTCGGAATAAGGGTGCTCGGGCCACAAACCATGACTTCGGCACCTAATTTTTGAAGGCAATAAATGTTGCTGAGCGCAACTCTGGAGTGCAAGATATCACCGACAATGACTACTTTTTTACCTTCGACACTCCCAAGTTTTTCGCGGATCGAAAAAGCATCGAGGAGTGCTTGCGTAGGGTGTTCATGAGTGCCATCGCCAGCATTGACGACTCTTGCTTTGATCTTCTGAGAAAGAAATTTGGCAGCACCCGGGTTTGGGTGGCGCATGACAACCATATCGACCTTCATGGCCAAAATGTTATTGACAGTATCTACTAAAGTTTCACCTTTTTTCACAGATGAGCCTGCCGCACTAAAATTTACGACATCAGCTGATAAGCGTTTTTCAGCCAATTCAAAAGATAAGCGGGTGCGTGTAGAATTCTCGAAAAAGACATTGGCGATCGTGATGTCGCGTAAGGAAGGAACCTTTTTGATGGGGCGATTGATCACTTCTTTAAAACGCGATGCAGTATCGAGTATGAGTTCGATATCTTGACGGCTGAGGTCAATGATGCCAGTAAGGTGATCAACGCTGAGCTGTTTCATTTCCTTCTTTTGTAAATAATAAGACGCAATCGGCACCTTCGGTTTCTTTCCATTCTACAGCAACTCTTTCAGAGGCCAAGGTGTCTACAGTTTTTCCGACGTAATCGGCCTGAATTGGGAGGTCACGGCTGTAACGACGGTCAATGATCGTGAGTAATTGAACCTGGGAAGGGCGACCAAAAGTAAGCAAGGCATCGAGTCCAGCACGAATGGTGCGTCCTGTAAAGAGAACGTCGTCGAGTAGGATAATGCGCTTGTTTTCTATTGAGAAATCGATGTTGGTGACGCTAGGTAAAAGCGGGGTTTCTCGACGGCGAAAATCATCGCGGTGAAAAGTGATATCAAGAGAACCTGCCTGAACCGAGTGACCAAGAATGTCTTCTAATTGAGCTTTGATGCGCGCGGCCACATGGATGCCACGTGGTTGCAGACCAATTAAAACAGAATTCTGGAAATCGTGGTGAGTTTCAACAAGTTCATGGGCAAGCCTTTTGAGCGTCAGATCGAGCTGGGTTGCATTGAGTATGACTTGCTTTTCCATCTAGGCAAAGATACTTTAAAATTCTTATTCTTGTTTGAGGTCTGCTATTAAAAAAAAGCTTCCTGTTATCCAAAGTAGGTCATTTGGGTGCATCTGACTCAAGATCTCGTTTTTTGCAAAGTTGATATCGGTATATATTTTTTCAAGGCCGAGTTCTTGCCAATCTTCTTTTGTTTTGCTTCTCAGGTTCTGAAATATACAGACCGCAACTTTTGCATTTTTTGGAAAAAGATCTAGGATTTCGCGTGCATTCTTGTCTTTGGCAGCCCCGTAGAGGATGTATAATTCGCCTTTTAACTTTTCTTGAATCATGGGAAGTGTAGCTAGGATCCCATCTATATTATGTGAAACATCTGCAATAACCAGAGGTTGCTCGTGTAGGCATTCAAAACGACCAAAGTGCCCCGTGTTTTTCTTTAGGTTTTTAAGTGCTGTATTGAATTGTTCAGGCTTAACCGTCATGCCGAGTATTTGCAAAGCGGCATAAGCATTGCGCAGGTTTTTGAGAGTGTATCCTGAGTATCCTTCTCTAAGATAATCGGGCATTGTAAAGTCTTCTGAAAAATAAATCTGAGCCCCAGTAGCGGTTGCACTTGAGATGAAAAGGCCCAAAGTTTCAGGATTTTTTTCTCCGATAAGAACCGGAACATTTTTTTTCATGATCCCGGCTTTTTCCGAGGCAATTTCTTGAATGGTGTTGCCAAGAAATTCTTGATGATCCAAAGCAATATTTGTAATGATACTCAGTTTCGGTAAAATTACATTTGTCGCATCCAAGCGCCCTCCAAGCCCTGTTTCAATGACCATCCAGTCACAGTTTTCTGCTTGAAAATAGGCCAAGGCCATCGCGAAAGTGAGTTCAAAAAAACTAGCATCCAAATTAGGGAGTTGGCTTTGAATACGCTCACAAAATTCAACCACAAAATCTTGATCAATTACTTGTCCATTGATGCGAATGCGCTCTGAAAAATCAAAAATATGAGGCGAAGTAAAAAGCCCTACACGCAAGCCCGTTTCTTGCAGCATACTCGCACAAAATGCGGCTGTACTCCCTTTGCCATTGGTTCCGGCAATATGAATACTTGGGATATTTTTTGCATCGAGCTCAAGTTGATCAAGTAAAAGCTCAACTCTTTCCAACCCTGGTTTGTAGGCACTAGCACCTATATTTTGATAAGAAGGGAAACGCGAAAACAACCAAGTAGTAGCTTCTTTATACGCGTTGTTACTAGGCATGACTCAAAGCAATAAAAAAGTAAGAACACCCCCCAAATAACCAGCTAAAGCCAATAAGGAGAATCTTTTGAGATACCAGCCAAAACCGATGTTTTCCATTCCCATAGCGACCACCCCAGCAGCCGAACCAATGATCAAAATAGAGCCGCCAGTTCCGGCTGTATAGGCAATCATGTGCCAAGTGTCAGCGTCCATGGAGTCTTTAAACATACCAATACTAGCAGCCACAAGAGGTACGTTGTCTATAATTGCTGAAGCCAAGCCTAAAATTGAAATATATAGTTCTTTGGAAATCCCTGAATTCAATACAATTTCACCGAGGTTTTCAATCATTCCGAGGCTTTCCATGCCAGCCACGGTCATCAAGATACCCAGGAAAAACAAGATTGACGGCATTTCTATTTTACTCAGCGCTTTTAACGTAGGCCCAACGTGCCCGCCTTCTTTTTCATTCACAGAACTTAAATTCAGATGTCTTTTACTTGCAATTTCACCAAGTATTGCAAAAGTTGCTAGAGAAAACATCATGCCCATATAAGGAGGAAGGTGTGTAACGGTTTTGAAAACAGGAACAAAAATGATCAAGAGTAAGCCACTTACTAAAATCAAACTTGAGGTTTTGGAATTTTTAGTCGCTGTATTTTGAGCAAGATCTTGTTTGAAAATTTTAAGTCTTTTGGCTATCAAAAGTGGAATGAGTAAAGTGACTACAGCTGGTATAAAAATGTGTTCAATGAGCTTCAAAGCACTGACTTTTCCGGCAATCCACAGCATGGTTGTCGTGACATCTCCAATCGGAGACCAGGCGCCTCCTGCATTGGCCGCAATGATGACAAAACCAGCCATCCACCTGCGCAATTCTTTGTCAGGCACCATCTTTCTTAAGATCGAAATCAAAACAATGGTTGCAGTCAGGTTATCGATGATGGCAGATAATACAAATCCTAAGACCGAAACTACTATCAAAAGTTGATAGGCTGATTTTACTTTAATCAGTGCCTGCACACTTTTAAAACCATCGAAATAGTCAATCATTTCGACAATTGCCATGGCGCCCATCAGGAAGATGAGTATTTCTGAGGTTTTACCAAAATGATGCAAGAGCAACTCAGAAGTTTGATGAATATCTGCTGAGTTCAAAGCGATGAGCGCCCAAGAAAGGGTCATCATGAGTAGGGCTGGTATCAATTTATCAATGCGTAGAACATGCTCAAAAGAAATTGCGGCATAACCTACTATGAATAATAGCACCAGTGATAATTCCATGTCTTTATATGAGTTGCTTGAGTGCTATTTCAAATGCCGCTTTGGCAATTCCGGTTTGCCCAGGATGGATCGCGTGTGTTTTCTGCAGTGCGTTGTAAATAGTTTGGCTGGCGTCTTCAAAAATGAGGGGATCTTCCAGATTGCTGAGGTCAGAACTCATGAGATATGCGAAGACACGCGCCATACCGCAATTGGCAATAAAGTCTGGGATGAGCGCTAAGTTAGCATCAGCTTTTTCGGCAATTGGGCCAAAGAAGATCTCTTGATCAGCGAATGGCACGTTAGCACCAGAAGAAATCACGCTTACGCCAGCTGCCAACAACTGATCGAGTTGCGCTTCATTGATCATGCGGCTACCTGCACATGGAATAAAAATATCAGCTGCAGTAGACCAAAACTTTTCGTTCGTTTCTTCATAGCTGAGCATATTGGCAGCAGCTAACTCATTGCCATTTTTATTGATGAACAAGTTCTTTACTTCTTCGAAGGAAAGACCATCTTGTGAAATCAGACCACCGACGCGATCGATGATACCAACAATTTTCGCTCCTTTCTGTGCTAAATAATAAGCAGCAGCTGAACCAACATTGCCCCAGCCTTGCACCAAAACGCGCTTTCCTTTGAGGTCACCGCCCCAAAGTGCATAATAATGCTGGATAGACGACGCGACTCCGTAACCGGTAATCATGTCAGCTACAACGTAGTTGTTATCTAGTTTTGGGCTGTAATTTTCATCGATGAGCACCTTAGAGACGCCTCTTTGAAGTTGTCCAATTCTGTTGATTTTCTGAGTGTCATTTGGCTTGAAATGCCCATTGAAAACACCTTCTTGTGGATGCCAAACACCGCAATCTTCAGTCATTGGGATCACTTCATGGATTTCGTCTACATTGAGGTCACCACCCGTTCCGTAATAAGTTTTTAATAGGGGAGACACGGCTGCAAACCAACGTTTGAGCACCTCTTTTTTGCGCGGATCTTTCGGGTCAAAATTGATTCCGGACTTCGCTCCACCAATGGCAGGGCCTGCAACTGTAAATTTGACCTCCATTGTTTTGGCCAAAGATTCTACTTCTCTTTTGTCAAGACCAACGCGCATTCTGGTACCACCACCTGCAGCGCCACCACGTAGTGAATTGATCACTACCCAGCCTTCCGCATCAGTTTCTGGGTCTTTCCATTCAAATACGATTTCGGGTCTTTTATTTTCAAATTTGGAGAGTAGTTCTTTCATCTTTTTTGTTATTTCTAGCAGGCAAAATTACCAATATTTCTTATCTATCGAGTTTTCCTTGGTAATCGTGCAATGTTCCGGTACAAAGTGCTTGCTGTGCACCTGTGACACTTGCAATGGTTGTTGTTTCTTTTCTTATAAAGCGTGCACCTAAAAAAGCAAAGATGAGTGCCTCCTTGAATTCAATGATGTTTTTCTCTGGAAGGATCAGATTTCCGTCATAATTGGCCTGCAAGCGTTCTAAAAGAAATGAATTAAAAGCGCCACCACCGGTAACCAAAACTTGATTGAGCTGCAGTGTTTTAAAAATATCTCCACTCACCACACTCAAGAGCTCAGTATGCGTTCTGAGTTTATCTTTTAATTCGAGACCAGCAAATAGCGGCATGTATTGCTCATTGAGCCATTCAGTCCCTAAAGATTTTGGCCCTTTTTGCACAAAATAGGGTAGGCGCAAGAGTTGTTCCAAGACGGCTGAATTAACCTCTCCTGAACGGCTGAGTTGCCCGTCTTCATCATAGTTTTTGCCGATTTCCTGCATCCAGTAATTAAGGGGTAAATTTGCAGGGGCAATATCAAATGCTTGATGGATCTCATTGCGTTGGGTCGAAATATTTGCAAAACCACCTAAGTTTAAAAAACCATCGGCTTTATTGGCAAAAAGAAAAGCATCACCTAGCGGCACCAGTGGCGCTCCTTGCCCGCCTGCTACTACATCGAGTGTGCGAAAGTCATTAATGACAGGAACCCCCGTATGATAATTAAGCGTTACGCCACAGCCAATTTGAACGGTATAACCTAAGTCTGGTCTGTGGAAAATGGTTTGCCCATGTGAAGCAACAGCATCAATTTCAACTAAATTGACCCCATTTTTTAGTGAAAAGTCTTTTAGGCAGTCAGCGTAATACAAACCAAGATCGTGGTGCAACTGAAATAAGTCTGAACCATTGAGTTCGGTACTCAATTTCAAGCGTTCCAAAAGCGCATGTGGATAGGCAATTGTTTCTGCATTAATAATTTCAAAATCAATGTTTTGACTGCTTGAAAATTGAAATTTTACGTGCGCAATGTCCAAGCCATCCAGGGAGGTGCCCGACATGAGTCCGATCAGCTGTAGATTATTCAGGTCTTTTGCTTTCAAGAATAGGGGAATTCGTTTATTTTTGTCAAAATTAAAATTATAAATCAGTCAACATGAATTTTGAACTCACCGAAGAACATCTAGCCGTTAAGGAAGCTGCCCGTGATTTTGCGCAAAACATCCTTAAGCCTGGCGTGATCGAAAGAGACAACCTACAGAAATTTCCTGCTGAGGAAATCAAACAACTTGGCGAGCTCGGCTTTATGGGCATGATGGTAGATCCAAAATACGGAGGCAGTGGCATGGACACGCTTTCATACGTTTTGGCGATGGAAGAAATTTCTAAAGTAGATGCATCCACTTCTGTTTGCATGTCAGTAAATAATTCATTGGTTTGTTGGGGTCTCGAACATTTCGGGACCGAAGAACAAAAACAAAAGTACCTTGTACCACTTGCTAAGGGTGAAAAAATTGGTGCCTTCTGTTTGTCAGAGCCAGAAGCTGGTTCAGACGCTACATCACAACGCACAACTGCCATTGACATGGGTGACCACTACTTACTCAATGGTACTAAAAACTGGATCACCAACGGTTCTTCAGCTTCAATATATTTAGTCATTGCTCAAACCAATGCAGAACTAGGACACAAAGGCATCAACGCCCTCATCGTTGAGCGTGGAATGGACGGTTTTGTAGTAGGCGCCAAAGAAGATAAAATGGGTATTCGCGGAAGCGACACACACACTCTCTTGTTCAATGACGTCAAGGTTCCTAAAGAAAACCGCATCGGAGAAGATGGTTTTGGTTTCAAATTCGCCATGAAAACGCTTTCTGGTGGTCGAATCGGGATCGCGTCTCAAGCACTCGGAATTGCAGCTGGGGCTTTTGAATTGGCGACAGCCTATTCTAAAGAGCGTCAAGCTTTTGGTAAAGAAATTTACAAGCACCAAGCTATTTCTTTCAAACTGGCAGACATGGCTACTGAAATCGAAGCGGCGCGTTTGCTCGTTTATAAAGCAGCACAAGATAAAGACGCTGGCAGAAATTATGACCAATCTGGCGCAATGGCTAAGCTTTATGCTTCTAAAGTTGCCATGGAACAAACTGTTGAGGCGGTTCAAATTCATGGAGGATACGGCTTTGTAAAAGAATACCACGTAGAACGCATGATGCGCGATGCGAAAATCACCCAGATTTATGAAGGCACCTCAGAAGTTCAGAAAATTGTAATTTCGAGAGGTATTCTCAACGCCTAAACTACAGCTTATGTTGGCACCTTTCAATCTCCAAAAATGGATCGATGAAAATCGAGACTTACTGAAGCCACCAGTTTCTAACAAAAACTTGTACAAAGAGGCTGGAGATTTCATTGTAATGGTTGTTGCTGGGCCTAATGCCCGTAAAGATTACCATTATAACGAAAGTGAAGAGTTGTTTTACCAGATTGAAGGAGATATCACCGTGCGCATTCAGCACGAAGGTAAAGCTAAAGATATCGTTGTCAAGCAAGGAGAAATGTTCTTATTGCCTGCCAACACGCCACACTCTCCGGCTCGCGGTGAAAATACTATTGGTTTAGTCATTGAACGCGTCAGAACAGGCACAAACTTACAAGATGGTCTCATGTGGTTCTGTGAAAATTGCAATCATCATTTACACACCTATCGATTTCCATTAGAAAATATCGAGAAAGATTTCCTACCGCGTTTCAAAGAGTTTTACGGTTCTGAGCAATTAAGAACTTGCAAGGCTTGTGGTCACCTGATGGAAACAGATCCTAAATTTGTCTGAGTACCAAACAGCGTGCTCTTATTCTGATCAGCATTATTGCAATAAAAAAGCGCCCTTTGGAGGCGCTTTTTTATTGCATTATATTTTTTGTATTTGACTACTTTCGGTACTTATTGCTGAGAGAAAGTCACGCGGTGTACGTCACCTGTCTGAAAAATTTCTTCTTCAAGAACCATGCGCTTGCTGCGCAGTTCTTTGATGGTATACTCATGAACAGGATTGATGGTTGTTGTGTCTGCATATAAAAACAGCGTTGTTGCATCTTCACCAAACTTCCAGGTGCCGTGGCTATAGGTTCCTTGTAACTGACCAAGTTCATTGGTTAGATTTGACATTGAGTAGGTGCCATCTTTATCAATACTCATTTTAGATTTTACGTCAGAATTATAAACATTATTGCCATTGAGTACGTGATCTGTCAGTTCCCAGTCATTGCATACGCGAGACTTTTTTGTCTGCAAGGAAAAGTTTGGGCCTTCTGTATATTTTGAACAAGCACTGAATCCAAGTGCAAGCAAAGAAAATGTGAAAATTAAACGCTTCATGTGTTTTTAGTTTTTAGGAACGTATGTCATGGCGGTTACACTATTATTACTGCCAACTTGTTCAAATTTAATTTCATCTTTGGCTAATTTAATAATGTTCCAAGCGTTGATGCCGTTCACAGTAAAAATTAAGTTTGTAGAAGTAGCGTTAAAGTTTACTTTTAATTTATCATCCGAGAAAGTCCAAGTACCTTTTGCTGTGCCTACAAAATTTGAGTAACGAGATGTATCGCTAAAGGAGCCGTCAGTTCCGATAACTAGGGTCTCTGTGTATCCAGGAACGATTACGTTATTGCCATTTAATGTTTTTGCACTCAAGACCCATTCACCGGCAAGGCGTGATTTTTTAGAAGATAAAGTCATGCTAGGTCCTTCGGCGTATTTACTACAAGAAGTGAGGGTTCCAGCACCAACGATAAGTGTGCTTAATGCGATAACAAATAGTTTTTTCATGATTTCAAGTTTGAACAAATCTACACATTCACTTGAACTTATTCAAGAACTCGCTTAATTTTGTCGTATGAAATATGTTCTCTCCATCCTTCTTACGCTGCTAATCTGGTCTTGTGAGTCGCCAACAGCAAAAAAAACAACTGATCAAAATGCAAAGATTTGCACAAAAGTGCTTGCTAATACAAGCTTAAATCTAGGAGTTAAAGGAATGGTTTGTAAAATGGGCTGTGGTGGCAGCATTCGCAAAGCATTAAAAGAAACATGTGCTGTGGATCAAGTGGATGTCAGTTATATTGATACCCTTGAGGAGCAGTCTATTACAGTATACTACGATCGCAATAAAATTGCTCCAGAACAAATGATTTCAGTTCTGAATAATATCAATGACAAGCAATTCGAAGTCAGAACGCTTGGTAAGCCACAAAAGCTCTAATGAAACTCTATTACCGACAACTCGGTCAAGGCAAACCCCTTGTTATTTTGCATGGGTTGTTTGGTTTCTCTGATAATTGGCAGACACATGCCAAGAAATTAGCGGAGTATTATGAGGTCACGCTTGTTGACCTCAGAAATCATGGGCATTCAGATTGGTCCGATGAATTTAATTATGAGCTCATGGTTTCGGACCTCCATGAATTATTCACAGATCTTCAAATTGAGCGCCCTATTCTCCTGGGGCATTCGATGGGTGGCAAGTTAGCCATGCATTACGATGGTGCGTATCCCAATTACCTTGAAAAATTAATTGTAGTAGATATGGGTATTAAAGCGTACCCGCCACATCACGAACATATTTTGGCAGCCATGCACGCCATTGACTTAAAATCCATGACAGCCAGAAGTCAGGCGGAGGCTATATTAAAGACTTTTGTTGAGTCCGAGGGGATTCGTCAATTTTTACTCAAAAATCTTTATTGGGAAGATAAAGGCAAACTCGCTTGGCGCGTCAATTTCCCAGTGCTAGAAGCAAACATGTCAGAGATTTTAAAAGCCTTACCAGCCTTTGAATCTTTTACCCCGGCCTTATTTATTCGCGGCTTACTTTCCAATTACATTCTAGATTCAGATATAACTTCGCTTGAAGAGCAGTATCCGGACCTGCAATTGGTTTCTATACAAAATGCCGGGCATTGGGTGCATGCTGAGGCGCCAGATGCTTTTATGGATGCAGTGCTGTCGTTCTGTTTGCGCTAAGCTCTCTTCAATTTACTTTCCAGTTATTTTTTTCTAATTGCGCTTCTGAAATAAGCGCATAAAAAAGGGAGCCCGAGAGCTCCCTTTTGAAATTTGAGAAGTGTTCAGCTTATTTGCGAACAGCTAATTTTTCAGTAACTGTAGTACCGTTTGCAGTAACGCTAACTGTGTACATACCGCTGTTTAATGCAGAAGTGTTGATTTCAACATTTTGCGCACCGTTTACAGCAGCCAAAGTTTGCGTAGCAACAATTTTACCAGCCATATCAATTACATTGATGATCGCGTCTGAAGTATTTTTAACATTGAAAGATACTTGCGTTGCGTCTGCAGCTGGGTTAGGAGCTACTTCAACACCAAAACTAGCAACTTGCTCTTTCACACCTAAAGCAGGATCGAAGTTCATGCGAACCATTGGTTGTGAAGTAGTGTAGTACCAAGTAAGGTCTGTCATGTCATAGTAGTAACATGTTTGAACTGGAGCAGGACCTGCAGTACCAACAACGAGGTCATTAGTTGCGCCACCGTCACCGTTTGAACCAGCAACAAGTAGGTAAGACTCATCTGCATTTAATGGGTAGCTACCTCCTAAGAAAGAAAGCGTTACTTCAGCGTCAAGGTCAGTGCTTTGTAAGATGTAAGGTCCAGTTTCGTCAACATAAAGGAAGTCTCCGGTTGCTGGGTCAATAGAGTACAATTTGAGGTAAATTTCAGCTCCTGGCTCAGCAGCACCATTGATGTAAACTGAACCACCACCGATAGAAACGTTTGAGAAGATATCAAAGATGTTACCTACTTCAAAGCCCATACCGCCGTTGAATGAACCGTTTGTAGCAGTTCCGTTGTCACGTGCATAAACGTAAGGGTTAACAGCAATAGTAGCAAAGTTATTTAAGGCATTGTTGCTAAGGTCACCATCAGTTACACCTAAAGCAACGTTACCTGTAAGAACGTGGTTAGCTACTGAAGAACCTGGCGTGAAAGAAGTAGCACAAGCTAAAGTATCAATTTGACCAACTGCAATTGGTGTAGCAGTTGAAGTTCCTGTGTATGAACCTGTAGTTGCAGTGAAGACAGCATCCGTTTGGTTTTGTGCACCGATGTTTTCAACGATACCAGAAAATTCAACTTCAGTAACTTGTGATTGTGGCACTTGGTAATAAGCTAAACGCTCAGCCCAAAAACCTGTAGAACCCCAAAGTACGCTATTCAATTTAACGTCATTTGCTTCAGGTACGTATAATTCTACGTCGTCTACAGCCCAATACCATCCCCAGTAGTCGTTGTCGTTGTAGTAAAATTGAATTTTTACTTGAGACTGACCTGCAGCGATAGAAGAGATGTCAATAACGGTAACTTCTGGGTTAGCAGAGTTTTGGTTTGGTGTAAAGTAATCTACTTCGTCAGAAATTAAGAATTCTGTCCAAGTAGCACCGTTGTCACCAGAAACACGGATACCGCGAGTGTCATGCCACCAACGGAAGTTGTGGTTGTATTTAACTTTAACAACGCTATGAGCAGAACAGTCAATAGCATTTACTGTTGTTGCAGTAGTGATAATAGGTGTACCATCTTGGTCCATTGTGTTGTTGGCATCAGAGTTTACAAACAAGAAACCATTAGCAGCAGTTGGTGCAGCAAAAGGGCTAAGTGCTGAAACTGGGATAGAGTTTGGCGTGTTGATGATGTGCCATTGCTCAGAGTTTGTACCTGTGCTCGCAATTGCCCAGTTAGAAGCAGTTGAGAAATTATCAGACCAAATTGTGGTTGCCTTCGCATCAGCTGAAGGTTTGTGCGCAACGCTAGAACCAACTTCAAAAGAAGCTTTTTTGTCTAGGCGTGGTGCGTTGACACTTTTCACTTGTGCATGAAAAGTACCTGCTGCCATCAAGGCAAGAAAAGAAACGTACAGTTTTTTCATTGTTAAATAATTTAGATAGAATGCTACAAATATAGGTAATTCGAGATTGAATCTCAAGAAACAAATGCGATTAATACTTGCGCATGAGTAAAAAATCGGCTAACTCAAAAAATGCTGCTTTTGAAGACATATTTTGCAGCTCATTCAGTGCATTTAAAGCTGCATTATGGTAAGTTTCCATTTTTGTTTGGCAATAATTTTTAGCGCCAATTTGTGTATAGAGTTCTTGTGCTAATTTAACCTTTAACTCAGGTTCTTGAATTGTGGCCAATTCTTTGAGTGCTATTTTTTGGTTTTCATCAGCTAAATTATGAGCTGCAATTGACAGTAAAGTCTTTTTGTCAGCCAAGACGTCACCTCCAATTTGTTTTCCGACCTGAGCGCTATTTCCGTACAGATCGAGTAGGTCGTCTTGGATTTGAAACGCAAGACCTAATTGTTCGCCAAAATGATACAAATGCGCCGCATCTGCTGGGCTTGCGTCGCCGATAATAGCCCCCATTTCTAGTGCACAACCCAAGAGTACCGAAGTTTTGAGCCGAATCATCTCCAAGTATTGGTCTTCGCTTACGTCGTAAAGCTGTTCGAAATCCATATCCATTTGTTGGCCTTCGCAAACTTCTTTGGCTGTTCTGTTAAAGGTTTCAAAGAGCTGCTTAAAGCTATTTGGCGCGTAGTTACCTAAACAAGCATAAGCTTCTACTAATAAAACATCTCCGGATAAAATGGCAATATTGGCATTCCATTTTTCATGAACGGTGCTCATGCCTCTTCGTAAAGGTGCGGCATCCATGATGTCGTCATGAATCAAGGAAAAGTTGTGGAATAATTCTACGGCAAGTGCAGCTTTTAAACCCTCTTCTGCATTTTTACCACAGGCTTCTGTAGCAAGTAGCGTCAGGATAGGGCGCATTCTTTTACCGCCAAGTGTCATGAAATATCGGAGCGGGTCATAGAGGTTTGCCGGCTCTTGAGGTAGTGTAAAACCTTGAAGTGCTTCTTCAATGAGGCGCGTATATTTCTCCAAATTTGTCATAGATTCAAAACACTAGGTCTGAAAAAAAGTTTATTTAAAGCCATCTGAAGATGTCATCAAAGAGGCGTTTCCCCCAAGGAGTTGAACCGTAATCCTTTTCAATTTTTGCTCTTAACTCGTTCAAGGTAAATATTTTATTTTTTCCGGGGTTTAAAACGAGTTCTTCTTTTTTAGGGGCAATGGTTTCAATTTTTTTAGCGAAGTAAACAATGCCACCATCTTCTGTTGCCAGTCCGAGAATGGTGCCGGGTAAACCGCAAAAACCTTCTGGTCCAACGGACGGGGTCAGCATCGGGGTATACCAGGCATAGAGCCGTGTAGAGTCATTTTTTTCATAGATAGCTTTTCTGCATTCATAGCCGCAAATAGATCTTTTGCTGTCTGTAATTTTCCAGGTGCGCTCTGGTAAACTATCTTGAACATAGACATTTTGACCAAAGACAGCCAGCATCATGAGTTGTTGAGACTGTGCTAAATTTTGAGCATAGGCATTCTTAGTGGTTAACCAAGCCATTTCCTCGGGTTGGTTCATTTCAGCTACCTGAAATAAGGATGCGGTATCATTAAAATATAGGTAAAAAGGCTCTATTCGAATCTTGTTTTCTTCGGTAACAAAGCGTTTCATACGCTGGTCAGTAAAACGCTTTTCTAAGTTGGTGCGTCTTTCAAAAGTAATTTTACCAGCATGGATGTATTCAGTTTGCGCCCAAGCCTGCAGACTGAGCAACAAGGCACTAATGCCACATACGAAGATCTTCTTCACGGGTCTTGTTGTTATTGAATTTGTAAGTAAGGCGCACTAAGAAATATCTGGAGATAATGCGCGTATAGTTGTCTGTGATCACGTTGCTTGAAACCGTTCTTTGCAAGTTGAGGTTCTGATTGAAAAGGTCATTGATCGAGAGGCCCAAGATGAGGTTTTCATTTTTCAAAAAGTTGCGTTGTAATTCGAGGTCAACGATTAAGAAATCTTTGTTGAATTCATCGGCGCGCCCACGGTTCAATGTATAATTCAATTCCCATTTGAATCTGAAATGAGCAGGCAGGTGCCAGTCACCAGTTGTAGAATAGTTTAAAGTAGAGTAGGGTTGATTAGAGAAACTATTCAAGGAGGTCAAAGGATTCACATAAGTGTAGTCTGCACCAACGCTCATTTCCAAACTATCCAATGACAATTCAATAGAGAAGGCGCCATTCACTGTGGTAGTTTGTGTTGTGTTTTTTAAACCATTAATGAAGTTATTTGACTTAATGTAAGTGGCGTTGAGGCTTGGCTCAAAGGTGATTTTTCGATTCAAGATAGGATAGCCACCACCCGCATAAACGGTCGCGAACATGTTGCCATCGACATTGACAGTTTTTGAAACCGTGCGTCCGAGGGCATCAAAATAGGTGCTGTTGGCAAAAGCATTTTGGGTAAAAGTGGCATTACCACCCGACCAAAAATAACGTCCTGACATCGCTTGCCAAACGTTACCATTGAAGTTGAGTTGGTGCTGATAATTTGGTTTTAGGTCAGGGTTACCTTCTTGAATGCGGTTCGGGTTGGTGTTGTCACGCACTGGCTGCAAGTCATTGGCACTAGGCGGCGCAGAATACGTATTGTAGCGCAAATAAAAACGCTTGGCCATACTTGGCTTGAATTGATATGAAAACGTAGGTAAGAAATTTGAAATATTTTGATCGATGACCAAGCCCGAAAATTGGTTGGTATTGGCAATTTGAATATTGCGGTAACCCATTCCACCCATGAATTTATGATTCTTATAGAGGTAATTTAACATCACCAAACCACGCTGCTGAATGCGGTCATTACTAAAGTCATTGGTAAAAAGACTATCGACTACTGTAAATTGGTTGGTCAATAAATCTTGATTATACGTGTAACGCTCTTGCCCTGACTTGCCATATTCAAAGTAGTACTCAGAGGTGAGAATCCAGCTTTTTGATAAAGGTTCAGTGTAGGTAAGCGTTGAATAATGCGTGGTTGAATTATTGCCGTTGGTTTTCTTTTGGTCAATGAGCGTGTCTAAGAGCAAGTTCACCGTAGAGGTTTTAAGGCCGCCTTCCGAAGAATTCTCATTGGCATTTAAAATATACTTGAGCTCTAGTTCGCGGTCTGCTTTACCAAATTTCCTTCTTAAAGTAGCTTCCGAACGGCTGCTCATACCTTTTGACACATAGGTGTTATTGATATTGGTGGTTAAGTATGGATTAAAGCCGTTATTCAAGAACTGATTGAATGCCGTGTTGTCTTGTTCGCCAGCATCGATATTCAAATTCGGTTTCAATTCCAATTTGGTCAGAGAATCGAGGTCAACCGTGAGGGTCATGTTCAAACGGTGAGAGCTACTCAACGACTGGTTATTTGCTGAATCTTTGGTATAATATGAGCTGTCTGCCAGAAAATACTGAGACTGACTGTTAGAGACTGCCTGTAAACGACTTTCGTAATAAGCATAATTGAGCCCTAATTTTACTTTTTTAGACAAGCGATCATTGTAGTAAACTCCGGTCTTTAAAGTCTGAGGAATGCCGGAGCGGTCACCACGAGAATCGCGATCCCAGAAGTTGAGGCCCGAATCGTTGCGCTCGTTGTCAAGGCCAAATTTATTCATGTCGCCAAACCCAAAATTAGATTTAGGTGTATTGGAAGCCAGCATGAATACTGAAATCTTTTGGGTCTTATTGAATTTATTATAAAGCAGTTCACTTTCATAAAACGCTTTGTCGGAAGACCCTTGATTGAAGTCAGTAGCCAAAGCAGCTTTTCCGAAGTAGCCCTTTTTGGCTTCGTCTTTGAGTTTGAGGTCAAGCACTTGTATTTTGTCGTCTTGGCCTGCTGCAGCATCTTCATTTTTCTTTTCGTAAACCTGTACAGATTCAACGCCTTTTGCGGCTAAGTTCTTGGTAGCAATTGTGGGGTCCGAGCCAAAAAATTCGTCGCCATCAACCAATACCTTACTGATTTCTTTTCCTTGTGAAGTCAAAGATCCGTCGTCTTCAACTTTAATTCCTGGCAATTTCTTGAGTAAATCTTCCACAACAGCATTTTCAGCCACCTTAAAAGAGTCAGCCACAAACACCAAAGTATCTCCGTTGAAATACATGGCATTGCGGTTGCGCGTCACCACAATATCCTTGACTTCCTGAATTTTAGGAAACAAGCGAATATCGGGAAGTTCGAATGTGGTTTTCTGCTTCGAGGCCATGATATAGATACTTCTTGGCGTCCAATTCTGATGCTCCACAACCACCTGAAAAGAGTCAATTGGCAAATCTTGCAACTGAAACTCCCCATTCGGGTTACTACGTGTATACTTGATCAAAACTGAATCTCGCAGGCGAATCGCCATGATGCTGGCTTCGTGAATGGGTTGCGTCCCGCTGGTATCCACCAAACGCCCACTCACTTTCACATTTTGTGCAAAAAACAGAGGGCTAAACGAAAGAAAAAGGAGAAGAGGTAAGAGTTTTTTCATGAAAATAGGCTAGTACAATGGAGTAAGACGAAAAAAGAGATGAATTTGTTGCGTTGAAGGGGGTAATTATCTTGAATACATGTGTTAATTCTCATTTGTTTTTAGATAATGATAAAAACGGTCTATGAATCCCCATCCAAATTTTGGCAAATTTGCATCTGTAGCCAGAACGATAAATATGTCGTGACTTTTAACTTCTTTTGAAAAAAGCACCTGTTTTGTTTTCTTTGGGCTAACGTAAGTATCCGGATAAACTTCTTCGTTGTAATACCAAAAATGACTTTTATCAAAAACGTTGGAAAAACCGAAATTAAATAGCCCCCAATAAAAACTATCTGCAACAACTAGAACAGATGGTTTAGCCTTATTTGTGTTCGGTTCAGAGAGCACATTTGGATAAGCCATTTGGAAGGATTTCAGTGTGTCCAAAATGTTCATCCCAAGGGCAATGTCATAATCCGTATCTTCAGGCTGTGCCCATCTGAGCTGTTTATAATAAAAATTTGCCATGTCAATATGGGCTAGGTTTTCAATATATCTAACCATGGAATCTGCTGCCAAATACATGCCGTATTTGCTCCAATGAATTCCATATTGAGGATACAATGGGTATTTCGAACGATGTTTCTGAGCTCTAAAATATTTATGAAAATCTATGTGGTTGATTCCAAGATCTTTAGAGGTTTTTACGTAAGTTTCATAATTGGTAGTCAGTATTTTGGTTTTCAATCGATCAGGAATGTATTCAGGAAAATAAGAACCTTTTCCTGGAGCGTAAACGATGATGAATTGTTTGTCCATTCGAGCTAATCTTTGCTGAATATAATGTACTCTTTTAAGCCTTTTACGAATCTCCGATTGTCCTATAAAATCTTGTCCATAATATGCTTTAATGTAACTTTCCTCGTACAGATAATTTTCTTTTCCGACGACCACCCCATTTGCCTTTGCTTTTTTAAAAATGTAAAAATTGATTTGATTGTTTAGCCTAATTATCAAATCATGAAAACCAAAGTTGTCATTTAAATAGGCTTCATAACCTTCCTGATATGTACCGTTAAGCCAGGAAGTTAAATCTAATTTTGGCGCAATCTTCTTTTCAATTGCTCCGTTCAAAGTTGGGATTTTAAAATACTGAGTTTTTACTTGAAAATAGGGTATCAAAAGAAGGCTAATCAGCACTAGCCAGAAGAGCCATTTAAAAAAAGGAATGATGAACTTTTGAATCAAAACCTAAAGTAGATGAAAGGGTTAAAATGAAAACCTGTTATTGAACATATACTTAGAAATAAAAGTACAAAAACAACAGGTAATGAAAGGAGCGCCTTTCCGGTCGACATCGGTTTTATAAACAAGAAGTCATGTATTTTCTGACCCGTTTTGAAAACGGTAAAAAAGGCAAAAAAGATGGCGATACTCAGATAGGTATAGAATTCAAAATCAAATAATTTCATCGATTCATTCATCTCAAAACTAAAAAGTTGTTTGTAAAATACAAATGCCAGACCTAGGTTATCAATTTTAAACAAAACCCAGCCATTGACAACTAACAGGAAGGTAAAACCTATACGTACTATTTTGTGAAGACTTTCAATGAACTTTTTCAAGATCGTTCGTTCAAGAATAAGAAAAATTCCGTGATAGGCTCCCCATAGAATAAAATTCCAGGATGCGCCATGCCAAAAACCCGAGGCAATAAAGACAAGCCAAAGATTGAGATAAATGCGAGATTTTTTAGACGATTGATTTCCTCCTAATGGAATGTATAAATAGTTTTTCATCCAGGATCCTAACGAAATATGCCAGCGTCTCCAAAACTCAGTAACACTTTTTGAAACATAAGGATTATCGAAGTTTTCAGGTATTTTAATACCCAACATTAGTGCCAAACCAATTGCCATATCTGAATAGCCTGAAAAATCAAAATATAGTTGAAAGCTAAACGCTAATAACGCCATCCAGGCTGAAAAAGAATCGAGCAATTTGTAGTCCCAAATGAAAACATTATCTGCCACAAGACCGAGTTGATTGGCGATTAGGACCTTTTTAGAAAGACCAATGATAAACCGAATCAGTCCTTGAATCCGATTGCTCAGATTTTCATTTGCAAAGTGCGATTGCAACTGTTTGGCAAAATCGTTGTACCTAACAATTGGGCCCGCAATTAATTTCGGGAAGAACAGGATGTAAAGTAAGTAGTCCCAGAAATTCTTTTGAGGCTCATGCTCCTTTCTGTAAACATCCACGACATAAGTGATCGTTTCAAAAGTATAGAATGAAATTCCGATAGGAAGAATAACAGAAACCCATGGAATTTCAGCTAAGCCCAGTTGATGAAAAACCGTGTTAAAATTCTCAATGAAAAAGTTGACATATTTAAAATAAAAAAGCAGCCCAACATTGACAGAGATGGAAAGTGTCAAGAATAACTTTCTTGCTTTTATAGAGTCAGATCCAGCTATTTTTTTTACCAAAAAAAAGTCAAGAAGTGTGGTGCCTAGAATCACAAAAATAAACTTCGGAGCACCCCAACTGTAGAAAAAAATACTCGAGGCAAGTAGAATAGGATTTTTAGCTTTTTTTGGAGCTAAAGCATAAAGCAATAAAAAAGCAGGAAGAAAATAAAGTAGGAAAAGTATGCTGCTGAATATCATTCAAATGAGCTAGTTACTTCTCCAATAATTCAGTGAGTAACTGATAACTAAACCCTGAGGCTTCGGTGATTTCTTGGAATTGTATGTTGAAGGTTTTGTTGCGGTAAGGTTCAGGGTTGCTTTGGATTTTTTGGACCAAAGGTTCTTGAGGAATGAAAGCCAGGT